>Ga0007873_1000174_pt1 | contig 19352 bp, 9 predicted proteins | sample CryBogCBH26May08_FD_71228 | JGI IMG/M metagenome (GOLD analysis project Ga0007873, IMG submission 71228) | Freshwater microbial communities from Crystal Bog, Wisconsin, USA - CBH26May08 | ecosystem: Environmental > Aquatic > Freshwater > Lake | place: Crystal Bog, Wisconsin, USA | collected...
GTGATGTTGAAAGAAACACTGGGAGATGCATGGATGAATAATGAATGGTTCCGTTTTGGTGCAAGTAGTCTGGCGAATGATGTACTGATGCAACTGGAAAAAGAAAGGACAGGCGTTTATCAGAGTTCGAATTATTTCTCTATCGACTAAGCCCCCTCAATCCCCCGAAGGGGGAATCAAATACAAAATGTTTATTATGGCAAAAGCTATTGCAAAAAAGAAGATCACAACTGCTAAAAGTACTACTGTTAAGAAAGTAGAAACTAAAGCGAAAAATATTACAGTTAAACTTTCTTTTGATACACTTCATTATGCACCTGCTCCGGAAAGTAAAAGCAGTGCAAAGATTGATGCTCAATACAATTTATTTATCAATGGTAAGTTTGTAAAATCGCAGAGTGGACAGTACTACGATACAATAAATCCTGCTACAGAAGAGAAGATAACTTCTGTGGCTGAAGGGAATGCAAAGGATGTAGATATTGCAGTAAAAGCTGCCCGAAAAGCATACGAAGGGGTATGGGGAAAGATGCCTGCAAAAGAAAGAAGTAAATATATTTATCGTATAGCCCGCATGATTCAGGAAAGGGCCAGAGAACTTTCTATAATTGAAACACTGGATGGTGGAAAGCCAATAAGAGAGAGTAGAGATGTGGATGTTCCTTTGGCTGCAAATCATTTCTTTTATAATGCCGGATGGGCAGATAAGTTATCGTATGCATTTCCAAATAAAAACCCACAACCATTGGGTGTTGCCGGACAAATACTTCCGTGGAACTTTCCTTTATTAATGGCTGCCTGGAAGATAGCACCTGCATTGGCTACGGGAAATACTGTTGTATTGAAGCCAGCAAAAACTACTTCTTTGACGGCACTTAAACTGGCTGAAATAATTCAGGAAGCCGACCTTCCACCAGGTGTGGTGAACATCATTACCGGTAATGGTTCTTCGATGGGTATGGCTTTGGTAAATCATCCTGATGTAAACAAGATTGCTTTTACTGGTTCAACCGATGTAGGTAAAGTAATTCAGAAAGCTATTGCTGGAACCGATAAAAAACTAACCTTAGAATTGGGTGGCAAGGGTGCTAATATAATCTTTGATGATGCCGCAATAGATCAGGCAGTGGAAGGTATTATCAATGGTATATTCTTTAATCAGGGACATGTTTGTTGTGCAGGTTCAAGACTATTTGTACAAGAGTCTGTTTACCCCGAAGTACTTAGAAAACTGAAAGATAGAATTGCAACTTTAATAGTGGGCGATCCTTTAGATAAGAATACGGATATTGGTGCTATCAATTCTAAACAACAATTAGATACTATTCAAAAGTATATCAGTATTGGTAAGAAAGAAGGTGCTGAAATAATTGAAAGCACTTGTGCAATGCCTAAGAAAGGATTCTTCTGCAGACCAACATTATTTACCAATCTTGCTCAATCGAGTAGATTAGTTCAGGAAGAAATATTTGGACCAGTACTAACTATCCAGACTTTCAGAACGGATGATGAGGTAATAGAAAAAGCAAACAATACGCCATTTGGTTTAAGTGCAGGTGTATGGACAGATAAAGGATCGAAAGTATTTAATATGACTACCAAACTTAGGGCAGGAGTGGTTTGGGCAAATACCTTTAATAAGTTTGATCCTACTTCGCCATTTGGTGGATATAAAGAAAGTGGATTTGGAAGAGAAGGTGGAATGCATGGTTTGGCAGCGTATTTGAGGGTTTAAGAGGTTTAAAAGGTTCAAGCAGTTCAAGGTTAATACAGTTAAATACAGATTCAAGAGGTTTAAAGTTAATACAAAATACATGGGTTTAAAGAATTTAACGTGAATACAGAATACAAGGTCAAATAACAATTGGATGTATTTACGTTAAACGTTTATTACACGAAATAAATATAGTAACATGAAAAGAGTAGAAGTTTTGAAGACTTACAAAATATATATTGGAGGACAATTTCCTCGTACTGAATCGGGTAGATATTATGTAGCAAAGAATAAGGCAGGAGAGCCTTTGGCTAATGCTTGTCTTTGTTCCCGTAAAGATTTCAGAGATGCAGCAGTTGTTGCTCGTGGAGCCTTTGGCGGATGGAGTAGCAGAGCTGCTTTCAATCGTTCTCAGATACTCTATAGAATAGCAGAAATGCTGGAGTGTAGAAAAGCACAGTTCATAGATGAGTTGATAAAACAAGACGTTGCTCCTGCACAGGCAGAAGAGGAAGTATTGTTGTCGATAGATAGATTGATTTATTATGCAGGATGGTGTGATAAGTTTCAACAGGTATTTAGTTCGGTGAATCCTGTAGCATCATCTCACTTCAATTTCTCGGTTCCAGAACCAACTGGAGTGGTAAGTATTATTGCTCCACAGGATACTTCTTTAATTGGTCTTGTATCGGTTATTGCACCGGTAATTGCTGGCGGTAATACCTGTATTGTTTTGGCATCGGAAACCAAGCCTTTATGTGCGGTAAGTTTTGCTGAAGTATTGAACTCTTCCGATTTACCAGGAGGTGTTGTAAATATTCTTACTGGAAAGCCATCCGAGCTTGTAAAATACTTTGCCGATCATATGGATATTAATGCAATGGTTTACTGTGAGAAAGATGAGGCTACAAAGAAGCTGATACAGGAAAAAGCAGTGTTGAATGTTAAGCGTGTTTTCTGTTATGATAAAATAGACTGGAATAATGAAACGGAAGGTCAATCTCCTTACTTTATTTTGGATTCACAAGAGATAAAAACTACCTGGCATCCAATAGAGAATATTGGTGGTGCTAAGGCGGGATATTAAAGGTTTAAAGCGTTTAAGATTAATACATCGTGAGTCGTGATAAACGTGAGTCGTGAGGAACACAAAATAAAAATTATATAAAGATGTTGGGTAAAATTGGGTTCTTTTTTTTATGTTTAATAATATTATCGAAAGCTGCATTTGCCGGTGATTCTATTGTTGTAAAAAAAGACCCAAGGTTTGATATACTTACACAAAAACAGGTATCCATTAATAAACGTTCATCTATGATGACGAGTACGGGAATGTATAAAGGTTTCCGGATACAGGTAGTGAGTACTAATAAAAGGGATGATGCTTTCAAAATAAAAGCAGAGTTATTGACTCGTTTCCCCGGAGAGAAAGTATATGTGTTATTTCAATCTCCTGCTTTCAGAGTTAGGATAGGAAATTTTCTTAAGAGACAGGATGCAGAAAAGTTCCGTGCTCAGTTAACAAAGCTATATCCTCAGGGATGTTATATAGTAGAGGATGGAATAGAATACACGCCACCTAATGAAGATGATGCAACTGGACAGTAATATTATGTTTAAGTAAAAAAGCTTAATTGAGTATTCAAGAAGCAAAGCTTTTTATATTCTTTGACAGAACATTGTAAATTTGTAAACAATGAAACAAAGAATTTACATAGATACTTCTGTGGTTGGAGGTTACTTTGACGAAGAATTTAAAGATGCAACAATTCCTCTTTTTAATAGATTTGAAAAAGGAGAGATTGTTTTTGTAGTATCTGATCTGCTTGAACTTGAATTAATAAGTGCTCCTCTCAATGTCAGAGAATTACTATATAATTATACTTCAGATAAATTTAACCGAGTTGAATTAACGGAAGAAGCTATTAATCTTGCTGATGCTTATATAACTGAAAGGGTTGTTGGGAAAACCAGTTTAGAGGATTGTAGACACATCGCATTAGCTACAATTTATAAAGTAGACGTTTTGGCAAGTTGGAATTTTAAACATATTGTAAATCTGGATAGAATAAAAGGCTATAATTCGGTAAATCTTCGCTTAGGTTACCAAATGATAGAAATTAGAAGTCCAAAAGATCTCATTAATTATGAAAACGAATAAAAAAGAAAAATCATTTGACGCAGTACAAATGATGCGTGATATAAGAGATAAAATTAGTTCTGAAACTCAGAATATGACATTTTCTGAATTAAAAGCATACATGCAAGAGAAAATGAAAGAAAGTGAATTGAAACCTATAGGGCAATAACACAATTGAATAAGAAAGTAATATTTTTATGATTCAAGAAAAGATAAAGTCGCTTTCAAAGCAATACTTGCAGGAGTTTATGGATGTTCGTCATCATATTCATGCTAATCCTGAATTGAGTTATAAGGAGTTTAATACTTCTACATTTATCCAACAAAAACTGACTGAGTTTGGAGTACCATTTGAGGTAAAAGCAACAACTGGTGTGGTGGCTATTATTAAAGGAAAGAATCCTGATAAAAAAGTTATTGCATTAAGAGCCGATATGGATGCTTTGCCCATTCAGGAAGAGAATAATGTTTCTTACAGATCTACAATAGATAATGTAATGCATGCTTGTGGTCATGATGTGCATACTACTTGTTTATTGGGGACAGCAAAGATTCTGAATGAGTTGAAAGCTGAATGGGAGGGAACTATTAAACTTATTTTTCAGCCGGGAGAAGAAAAGAATCCAGGAGGTGCAAGTATCTTAATCCGCGAAAAAGTATTGGAAAATCCGGCTCCTACCAAGATAATTGCTATGCATGTAAATCCATCACTGGATTATGGCAAGTTTAGTTTTAGAAAAGGAAAGGTAATGGCAAGCGCAGATGAAATATATATGACTATTAAAGGGAAAGGTGGACATGCAGCAGCACCACATCTTACCCAGGATATTATTCTGATTGCATCGGAAATGATTGTTTCTTTACAGCAGGTAGTTTCCAGGAATGCTAATCCATTAATACCTTCTGTTCTTTCATTCTGTTCTTTTCAGGCAGGTAATGCAACCAATATAATTCCTTCTGAAGTGAAGTTGATGGGAACCTTTAGAACACTGGATGAAAACTGGCGTTACAAAGCACATGAAATTATACATCATCATGCAAAGGGTTTAGTAGAAACGCTTGGAGCAGAAATAGATATTAAAATAGATGTTGGTTATCCTTGTGTAATTAACGATGATGATCTTACCGAAACGGCCTGGAATTTTGCCAGAGATTATATGGGTGCAGAAAATGTAGAAGAAACAGAAGTAAGAATGGGTGCTGAAGATTTTGGTTATTACACGCAACATATACCCGGTTGTTTCTTCCGTTTAGGCGTAAGAAATGAAGCTGAAGGGATAATTCATAATGTACATACTCCTAAGTTTAATATAGATGAACGTGCAATAGAATATGGAATAGGAATGATGAGTTGGTTGGGAGTGAGTGTGGAATAAGTCAGGCAAGGAGGCAATAGGCAAAGAGGCAATAGTAATACAAATACAGGTTAATAAAAAGAGGTCGAATGTTTATCATTCGACCTCTTTTATTATACATTAAACGTATTATATTAAACCTATTGAACTCCTTGAACCTTTTTAGCTATTTACTAAGGTTCCTTTTGATGCATGTTTTATTTCGCTGTATTCTTTTGCTGCAGCTATAAAACTTACAAATAATGGAGCCGGTGATTCTACAGTACTCTTAAGTTCAGGATGATATTGAACTCCAATAAAGAATGGATGATCTTTAAGTTCTACTATCTCTACAAGTTCGGTAGCTGGATTCTTTCCGCTTGCTATTAAGCCTGCAGATTCCATTTGTTCAAGATACTCATTATTGAACTCGTAACGATGACGATGACGTTCGTTAATTTCTGTTCCATGATAAATACTTTCTGCAAGTGTGCCAGGTAAAATAGAACACGGATAAGAACCAAGACGCATAGTACCACCCATATTGGTAATCTTCTTTTGTTCTTCCATCATACTGATAACAGGATTGGTAGTATTAGGATTCATTTCAGTAGAATGTGCATCCGTTAAGCCAAGTACATTACGGGCAAATTCAATTACTGCCATTTGCATTCCAAGACAAATTCCAAAGAAAGGTAACTTGTTTTCACGGGCATATTTTACTGCTGTTATCTTACCTTCTATTCCTCTTAATCCAAAGCCTGGTGCAACCAATAAGCCATCCAGCAATTCTAATTTGTCGGCTACATTTTCAGTAGTAATAAACTCACTATGAACATTTACAATATTTACTTTTACTTCATTCATTGCACCAGCATGAATAAAGCTTTCTAGTATAGATTTGTAAGCATCCTGCAACTCAACATATTTACCTATAAGACCAATAGTAATCTTACTTTTAGGATACTTTAATTTATCAAGGAATCCTTTCCATTTATCCAATACTGGTTCTCCGTATCCAGTGATATTTAATTTCTTCAGACAGATTAAATCCAGTTTCTCTCTCAACATTAAAACAGGAACTTCGTAAATAGTAGAAGCATCCATTGCTTCTATTACCGCTTCTGTTTTTACATTACAGAACTGCGCTATTTTCTTTTTAATATCATTCGATAAAGGCTCTTCTGTTCTACAAACAAGCACATCGGGATGTACTCCATTTTCGCTTAGCATCTTTACACTATGCTGAGTAGGTTTTGTCTTCAGTTCTTTAGCCGCTTTTAGATAAGGTATTAATGTAAGATGAATTACCATAACATCTTCTTCAGGTAGTTCCCAGGTAAGCTGACGAACAGCTTCAACAAATGGAAGACTTTCTATATCCCCTACGGTTCCACCTAATTCGGTAAGTATTACATCGAAGCTTTTGTCTTTACCCAACAAAAGCATTCTTCTTTTAATCTCATCTGTTATGTGCGGAACTACCTGTACTGTTTTTCCTAAAAATTCACCTGCTCTTTCTTTATTAATTACTGTCTGATAAATTCTGCCAGTAGTTACGTTATTAGCCTGAGAGGTAGGGATGTTTAAGAATCTTTCGTAGTGACCAAGATCCAGATCGGTCTCTGCACCATCGTCGGTTACAAAACACTCTCCATGCTCATAAGGGTTCAATGTTCCTGGATCGATATTGATATAAGGATCGAACTTCTGGATAGTACATCTAATTCCTCTTGCCTGCAACAATTTTGCCAGACTTGCCGCAATAATTCCTTTTCCTAAACTACTCGTAACACCACCGGTTACAAAAATGTACTTTGCCATATAATAAATTACTAATTGTTCAACTCAATAAACCTAAACAAGCACTGCAATACAGCCTAATTGACAGCATTTACAGTGCTAATCCTATTAAAAAATGTGACCTTGGGAAATAAAATGAGACACGAAATGTTCTCAGAGGTCGTACAAACCTACATTAAAAAGGTTGATTGGAAAAATGATGACCCAGAAAATAGTAATTAACGTGGAAAAAAGGTTGGTAAGTAAGCTTGTTTATGAAGCAATAAAACCATGAAGTTGTTTAAATAATATCTTTATATAGTCTATGCTTTATTATTATACTTAATATTTATTTAATGCAATATTCATTGTAGGTTAATATAGGTTAACCATTTTTACAGAATTGTTTAAATGCACAATTAATCATAAAACAGTAGTTTTCTCATTTTTCAAAATCCGGCCTCTATCTCTATGGGGGCTTTTTTATTTAACATATTTTACTGCAAAATCCTTATCTCTATTCACTTACTTTGCCTATAGCGTAACACATCGAAGTCTATAAACAAACAGACAAGTTTTACATGAAAAAATCATTCTTTCTTTTATTTTGCATTATTGTAAGTGGTATTCTAATTATATCCTGTAGTAAGGAATATAGTTTGGAAAACATTTCTAATGTAAATAACCAGGCGCTTGGTGTTTTGCCTGTTGATTCATTAGGACTATGTAGTAAAGCTTATGTAAATGGAACTTATTATGTAGGTGCTGCATTAGATAATTCTAATTATGCACTTGTAAGTGTAAATGTAGCTTCAGTTGGAAAATATAAAATTATGACTAATGTCATAAACGGTTTTTACTATAAAGATTCAGGTTATTTCAACCAGTTAGGATTACAACAGATAGAATTAAAAGGGTATGGTACCCCTATTATCCCAGATACAACCCAATTTACCTTCTCCTTTGGAACCACTGTTTGCTCATTTAATGTCAATAACATTATAGATACAACTTTAGGGCCTAAGAATGCTTATTTTAAACTGCTTGGTTCCCCATCTGGGTGTACTAATATCCAGGTTTCTGGAAAATACAAAAGTAATATTGCACTAGATACCAGTAATTATATTGTTGCCCAAGTTAATGCGATTACCACTGGTGCATATAATATCAGTACGAATATTATAAATGGTTATAGTTTTCTGAGCACTGGATATTTTACTCAAAAAGGAGTTCAAACGCTTAAAATTTATGCTACTGGGACACCACAAAAAACTGGGTATAATAATTTTTCTCTTATAGGAAGTACTGGAAATTGCAGTTTTTCAACTGTAGTTCAATAGTATCTTTTTTGATCAATTTAAATTAGCTAGATTTCACAAATATTGTATTAAACAGCACTATTATTAGCTATGATATAATAATACACCAACCCTAAAGATGCATTTTAGTAAAACTTTAAATATTTCCCATTGTAAATACCCTTTTATTTACAAAAATAAAATTAGCTTTACCGCTTACATTTAATTAGGCAGCAATTTGTCTGTTTTAGGTATCTGTAGTGACTAGGCGAAATTTAATTTGTCGATTAATTTAAGTATGATAATATTGCTTGCAATGGATTAACTCTTTGGTCTGAGCATTTTTTTTCAGATTTCAAGGTGTTTGTGTTATTGTTTTTTTATAATTGAATAAGGTGATTAATGAAAAAAAGAAATTTACTTAAGGTCAGTATTTATTTGGTTTCTACCATTTTAATTTCACTATGTTTTATCAATCCTGTAAAAGCTCAACCCAATCTTGGTTTTGAGTATAATTCATTTAGATTCTGGAGATGTTACTATGATGGCGGAATAAATCAACCTACCAGTAATGGTGTAATTAATACAACCGATTCTTTATTATTTAAAGGTGCTACTTATTATAAAGCAGCAGCTGCAACCCCGTATCAAGTAATTACTACTGGCACTGGTACTGATATTTATGGTAAGTACCCAGTAGTTTGTCCTTTCCCTGGATCAGGTAAGCACTCTGCTAAATTGGGTGATGATCAGAATTTGAGTACTGCACAGGGGATAATATATAATGTAAAAATACCTGCAAACCAGAATAAGTATAAATTGATTGTTTATTATGCAATTGATATGGAAGATCCAGGAGCACACTCTTGTTGGGAAATGCCTTTATTTTCCGTGAATGCATATGATTCTGCTAATAAATCCAAAGTTATACCATGTTCCAAAGTTTCTGTTGATATTTGTTCAGTAAAAAATAACCCAACTTTATCCGGTCAATGGCATGCTTCAAAAACGCTTTCTCCTAATGGGGATTCAGTATTTTATACATCTTGGACACCTCTTACGTTAATAGCTAAAAATATGGGAGGTAGAACCCTTAGTTTAGAGTTTATGAGTGCAGGTTGTAGTCCTGGCGGTTTTCCTGGTATTCACTTTGGATATGCATATGTAGATTTTGATACTATTCAGACTACTACCAAGGATACGGTTATGTACTGCCCACATGATTCCTGTTTGAACTTTTCTCCTCTTCCTGGGTATAAAGCTTATCAGGTTTACGATAGTGCAACGCATACTTTGTTGGCAATAGACACAAATCCTGGACAAAGCCCTGTTATTCCTTTGTGTGGGAAGTTTATGCCTAAACCAAAAACTAAATTACAAGTATTATTAACTCCATATTCTGGTTTTGGTTGTGCAGATACCATATATTACTATGTTGATACTTTCCCTACTCATATTCTACCTCCAATTAAATCTCCTCAGGATAGTATTTGCGCTGGTAGTAATATGACTTTAACCGATGCTACTGTAGGCGGAACATGGGTTAGTGACAGTACCAAATATGGTTCAATTGGCGCCAATACTGGCGTATTTACTTCTATAAGCAGTGGAACTGATCTTATTGAATATCGAGCAAAAAATATATGGGGTTGTCCTGATACTACTTTGAAAACAATTGTTGTTGGTGGTTTAAGAGTAGCAGCTATTAATGGTAAAAATGGAGTTTGTGTAGGAGATACTATTCACTTGTCCGATTCTACAGCAGGAGGTACCTGGGTTTCCAGTAATACATCAATAGCAACAGTTAATAATGGTATAATTACAGGGTTAGCTTATGGTACTGTTACGATCACTTATTCTTTTGCTAACAATATAGGTTGTGCTGGTACAGTTACAAAAAACCTTCAAGTAGGTATACCGCCATTAACTGCTATTACTGGTAGTAGTATACTTTGTTCTAATCATACTGATACTCTTGCCAATGCTACAGCCGGTGGAACCTGGGTAAGTACGAATCCTGTAATTGCAACAATTGGAGCTAATACTGGAATAGTAAATGGAATTTCTTCTGGTTTGGATACTATTAAATATTTATATGCATTTGGCGGTTGTTCCGACTCCGTAATCTATCCTATTACTGTGAACGCAGCAGCAGCACCACCAATTGTTGGAGATACCATTGTTTGTCAAAGACATACTATTACTTTAAACAATCCCGCATCAGGTGGAAACTGGATTAGCGTTTCTCCTTCGGTGGCAACTATTACCAACCAAGGGGTATTGTCTGGATTGACTACAGGAATTGATACTATTAAATATATTATAGTCTCATCTAATGGTTGTGCCGATTCTACTTTCTCAGTCATTAAAGTAAATCCTACACCTACCGCTGCTCCGATAGTAGGAATTAATAATATTTGTTTTGGCAAAACAGCAACTTTTACCGATACTACAGCTAATGGAGTATGGTTTAGTTTATACCCTAATATTGCTTCCATTTCTAGTGCGGGTATTGTTACTGCAAATTCACCAGGTGCGACCACTATTAAATATATTATTGTTAATCAATTTGGTTGTAGCGATTCCGCTGCTTTCCCTGTAACAGTAAATCCAAAGCCATCAATTGGTTCTATAGCAGGTAATGATAGTTTCTGTATTAGGGTAAGATCACAATTTGCAGATGTTACAAATAGTGGGGTATGGACTACTACTAATCCTTCAATTGCATCTATAGATAGCATAACTGGTATTATTAATACTTTAAGTTTAGGGCACGATACTGTTCGATATACAATTACCACTATTATGGGTTGTGTTGATTCAGTTTTCAAACCATTTGTTGTAAATCCTACTCCTAAAGCAAGTCCAATTTTTTCAACTAGTCAGTATATGTGTGTAGGAGATACACTAATTCTTTCCGATACTACTGCAGCAGGTGTATGGGCTAGTGCCAATCCAACCTCTATTAATATTAATGGTGCTGGTATTGCAACAGCTTCTTCCGGAGGATATGCTCCAATAAGCTATATTATTACTAATCAATTTGGATGTTCCGATACAGCAGTATTAAATTTATTTGCAAACGCATTACCGCCATTAACGCCTATCACTGGAAATCTTAATATTTGTATTGGTACTACAACGTACATGAATAACTTCCTGAAAGGTGGTTTTTGGAGTAGTAGTGACACTAACATTGTTATAATCAATAAACTCGGCGCTATTACCGGTAAGGTTGCTGGTACTGCCTATATATATTATACAGTTACCAAATCTAATTGTACCAGTAAAGACAGTGTTCAGGTATTTATTTATAATGCGCCTGTAATTGCGCCTATAAGTGGTGCTAAAGCTATTTGTAATAATCAGTCGACAAGTTTAACTACTACTACTGCTGCTGGTTTATGGCAATCTGTTACTCCAAGATTTGTAAGTGTTGATACAACGGGTGATGTAACTGCTCTTGCTCCTGGTGCAGGTATCATTAAATATACTGTTTCTAATGCTTTTGGTTGTTCAAGTGTTGCATTAGATACTTTGATAATCAATGATCTTCCTAAGATTGCAGCCATTTCTGGCCGTAAAGATGTATGTGTGGCTCAGCAAACTGTATTAAGTACAACCCCTACTGGTGGTACATGGTCTTTAAATAATACTACGCTAGCAACTATTGACCCTGTAAAAGGGATTGTTTCGGGTATAATAAGTGGTCAGGATTCTGTTAAGTATATCTATACCGATGGTAATGGATGTTCTGATTCTGTTTATACCCTACTTAATGTAGATCCTTTACCAGCTATTGCTCCTATAACTGGCAATACCAATATCTGTATTAAAGCGCATACTATATTAACTGATACTGTTCCAAAAAAAGGTTTCTGGGTAACAACAGATTCTAATATTGTACAAGTAACTTATGAAGGTGCAATACAAGGAATTTCTGCTGGCACGGCTACTGTACGTTATATTGTTATTTCTAAACAAGGTTGTACTGACTCTGTGAGTTCTTTAGTAACAGTTAATCCATTGCCAGTTATTAATTCTATTAATGGGTCTTCTTTAGTTTGCGTTCATGATTCTATACCATTAACTGTTTCTGCTTCCGATCCAGGAGTATGGTCGGTTCAGGATAATACAATAGGAACAATAAATACTGCTACAGGCGTATTTACTGGGGTTGTAGCAGGGGTTGACAGTGCAGTTTATACTGCTACCAATGCTATAGGTTGTACTAATAAAGCAGCTTATTATATAAAAGTAAATCCTTTACCTGTAATCGATCCTGTTCAAGGAAATACTTTCCCGGTTTGTACTTTGGATAGCATACATTTATTCAGCATAACCCAAGGCGGTGTATGGACCAGTATTTCTCCTGCTTATGCATCTATTAATTATAATACTGGTTGGCTTACTGGAGTTCAGGAAGGCGTAGCAGCGGTTCGTTATACCGTTACAACTGCCTATGGTTGTAAGGATAGTATTACTGGTTTTGCTACTATTAAAGGTCGTCCTAAAGTGAGCTGGGCACTATTAAAAGATGTTTGTTTGCCTGATGGTACTGCAACTTTTAGTAGCTACACTACTTTATTGCCACAAAACCCTGTTCCAATTACTTACCTATGGGATTTTGGTGATACTATCAATAAAACAGGTGGTAGTACTCCCGTAATTACACATCGTTTCTTCCAGCCAATTTCTTCAACAGGGTACAATGTAAAACTGACAGTAACTGCTAATGGATGTCCTGGTGATACTACCATATTGTTAGATCCTTCTCATATTCATGCGCAGCCTACTGCAGCATTTATTACTGAACCGTCTCCAGCAGAAGTTTGTATTGGCTCTTCTATCAAGTTTGCTGACAATTCTGCTGTTAATGGGGTAAATGTTTACAGATCTATATGGTACCTTGGCGACAACACTATTGATACTGCAAATGTTTTAGATTATCAATATGCTTATCCTACTACTTATTGGGCTTATCACAGAATTATTGATCAATATGGTTGTTTAAGTGATTCTGCTGGGTTACTGGTAACTATCGATACTTTCCCTACTTTAAATACTGGATCAGTAAGGTATATATTGGTAGGAGATTCTGCTATTCTTAGTCCTACTATCAGTGGAAATATTATTAGTTATAACTGGTCGCCCAATATTTATCTGAACAACAATGGTATTGCAGCTCCTGTTTGTACCCCATTGAACAATGTAACTTATCTGGTAACAGTTACTGCAGCAGGAGGAAATGCAGGCATTGCAGGTTGCTCTGTATCCGATAGTTTAAAAGTAATTGCTTTAGCACCTTTCCGATTGCCAAATGCATTCTCTCCAAACGGCGATGGCCCTCACGATTATTTCGATGCTGCTGAATTACATCAGTATCCTGATGTAGATGTGAAAATATTCGATAGAACAGGTCAGGTGGTGTTTTCCAGTACAGGTACTTATAAACCTTGGAACGGAAGATACAATTATACTGGACAGTTAGTGCCAGTAGGTATTTACTATTATGTAATAAAAAGAGGATTTAATCTACCGGTATTAAGTGGCTCGGTTACTATCTTCAGATAAGTAAAACGCCAAACGCTAAATTCATGTAGCGTAAGCATAAAATATTAATAGGCTGTCTCAAATCAATGGGACATCCTATAGCGATAAAATAATAATCATTGCCAAAAGTAAAAGTCGCTTTATTAGTGTTAAGCATTAATTGTTTAACCTAATATGTATTTTATTCTTTTTCATTCCAAATGTATTCATTAACTTATTACATAATTGAAATTATACCATTTATCCTAATAAAGTGCCGATAAAATCCATTGCAAACGCTCCAATTTTATAGCACTTTATCCTTATTATTTCTATGATAATATTAGGGTAACAAAGCAATCAGCTAATAACCGCTTTCTACCCGTTCATACACAAGCCACATTAGCCGGTACGGTTTTTGCGTATGCCAAAATGTTGAGCCCACTTTAGTGGGATACACAAGGGGGCAGCAGTGGTAGGTGTAGTGCTCCCCTCTCTTTCGGAGAAGGGTTGGGGGTGAGGCCGCCTGTCGTCTATGAGACAAAATCTTAAATGAAGTGACCTTTCGAATAAAGTTTTTAGGTTATTTTAATCGACTTATTATTAAGTAAATTGGTATAAGTCGAGTGTTTGTGCATATTTTTTGTTAGCAATCATAGTGAACTATGGTAATAACAAAAAATCAAACAAACGCTTGTGTTTGAAGTATTTGAATACTGGAATAGAATTCTAATTGCGTAATCTGGGATAATGGTCAAAGTGTAGGAGTCATCAACACTGTATTCTCTTTCCTTCCATCTTCTTAACTGCCTTTAAATAATATATTTTTCATTTTAGCATAAATTTATTTGGGTAAGAAGTTTCAAGACCATTATTTTGCAACCGGAGAGATGGCAGAGTGGTCGATTGCGGCAGTCTTGAAAACTGTTGACTGTAACAGGTCCGGGGGTTCGAATCCCTCTCTCTCCGCCAAGAGAGTCAGATATTAATTTATCTGACTCTTTTTTATTTCATTTATACTAAATCGATACAAATAACCGCTCTAAAAAGGGGATTTCGCGAGACAAAGAAGTGAATTCTCCATTAAAAGATTTATTGAACCTTAAAAATGGTTAAGTAATGCAAGAGCAAAAGGATATACACAAGAAATAAAAGCATTAAACAGTAATATTGGTAGCATTAAAAGTAGATTATTGACTAATTATAATAACTTAATTTGTTTATACAAAAAGGCACACCCCCTTTCCTGATCTGTGCGTTTTGTATTAAACCTTCATATTAATAGGAGTTTTTAGTTACAATTTATATAAAATAATTAATCCCTTATTAATGTTGTCATACCCTTCCTTACAATAACCTGGTTCATATCAGAAACACCTTCCACCACCCAAGTATAGGTTTCCATAGGTGCATTAACACCATTTATTTTACCATCCCAGTGTTGATGCATATCGTTTGTCTGGAATATCATATTTCCCCAACGATCATATATACGCCAGCTATTCAATTTCCTGATATTAATATAGTTAGGAATTAAATAGTCGTTTACTCCATCTCCATTAGGCGTAAATCCAGTTGCTACCAATATATCTGGTTGAGCGAATACCCATACTTCTTGCTTATCTTCTACTATACAACCATTAGAATCGGTGATAGTTATTGTATAATATAATTTGTTTTGAACTCCAGGCAAATAAATGGCAGTGGTAGTATCCTTCTGAGGACTATTTAAGCCAATGGTTGGGGACCAGTTATAACTCACTCCACCATTAATAGCAGAAAGTAGAGTAGGAGTATAATAGGATGCATTTACTATTGGATAAGTTATTCCAATTCTTGGCTCAACAATATGTATTGTTTTAGTCATAGTATCCTTTAGCTGACCACATTGATAACCAGTTACTATCAACATTACTTTATAATCACCAGAATCTCTATAAACATGTTGCACATTAGTTTGAGATAAATTAGAACCATCACCAAAATACCAATAAAGTGTTTGATAATATTGCTCTGCAAATCCTGGCTGTGAATGGTTGGTAAATTGTACAGGTAATCCGGCACAATTATTTACACTACTAAAGTCAGCATGCGGTTTACCATAAACCACAATAGATTGAACCGTGGAAACCGGAATACAACTACTGTCACACAATACTGTAAGCTTTACAGTATATATTCCTGGTAAAGAATATATATGGTTAACTATTGACCCAGTATCTTTTTTGCCATCTCCAAAATCCCAGGCTTGATACACAAACTTTGTACTACCTATTCCAAGCTTACTATAGCTGGTAAATAAACTACTTAGACCTTCACAAGTATTAGTGGTAGCAAAATTGGCGGTAGGGCTTCCGAATATAGCAATTCTTCTCGATCCAACGTCCGATTTACAACCTTTAGAGTCATATACAGTTAGAGTTACAGTATAATTACCTGGATAATTATAACTATGCATTATTGGATTAGAATTACTCAAACCTCCATCACCAAATGTCCAGTAATAATTTCCAGTAGCAGTACCTCCAAAAGAAATAGATTGATCTGAGAAAATTACATCAAGATGCCCATTACAGGAAGTACTATCACTAAGGCCTATTTTAGCAATTGGGTTCCTATAGGTTACTACCGTTTTACTAAATGAATCAGTTCCACATCCAATATTACTTGAAGCTATCAATTTAATAACATAGTTGGTGTTTTGTGTTGGCAATAAAATTGGAAGCGGATTTCTAATGGTGCTAAATAAAGCACCATTAAGATACCAATTGTAATTATTGGCATATAGTGTCTGGTCAATAAATACAGTAGTTGCAGGTGCACAAGCAGAATCATTTAGTACATTAAAATGCACAAATGGTTTTGGCATTAAAGTAATCAGTTTTAAGAAACTAGAACTACAACCATAACTATTGGTAGCAGTCAATATAACTTTAAAGGTATCAGGAGTTGTAAAGTTAGCTGGGGCATTAAATATATACGAAAGTTGCTGACTATTATTCGAAACCAAAACACCATTTACATACCAGGAGTAACCTACAAAATCACTACCAGTATAAGTACTTGCATTTAATAATGTTAGGTTTTGTGTTGGTCCGCAATAAACAGTATCATTTATTGTACTAATTGCTTTCGGTGTTGGTGTTATAGTAATAGTTGTATGCGCTGTGTCTTTACAGCCAAATCTATTAATAACCATTAGCGTTATAGGATAATTATCGGGAACGGTGTAAGTATAGGTTACCTGATTACCCGATCTTAATGTATCATTACTATAAGGATTTGTAAATATCCAGTCTGCAGATGCATATAGTCCTGAAGGTAAATTACTATTAAATGTAAATGAATTACAATTTACAGAACTAATATTACTTTTTATAGAAGCTGGAGTAATAGGATTAATTATTACTGGCAGTTTAAATGTATCTGTACAAACTGTTCCTGTTCCTTGCAAACTAGATACGACTAAAGTTATGATGTAATTACCTGCATTAGTATAAAAATGAATAGGGCTAACTAGAGTTGAAGTGAATCCATCACCAAATGTCCAATAGTATTGAAGTCCAGTAGTTGACTGGTTATTGAAGTTAATCGGTTCCTTTTCACAATATTGTGTCTTGGTAATACTAAACGCAGCATGTGGTTTCGGATAAATAAGAATATTTTGAATACTTGTTGTGTCAGAACAACCATTGGTTCCATGAAGAGTTACAGCATAAGTACCCGCATTATTATAATAATGATAAGTAGTATCATTTGATTTTATAGAAACATAAACTGGTGTATTGTCTCCAAAATCTATAGTATATAAATTTCCTCCATAAGAATTGTTTACAAATTGAATATTCTGCGGAGCACAAGCATACGTATTTTGTCCATTTACAATTAAATCAGGGAAAACTGTATTTGGATAAACAACTAGGTTAACTTCAAAACTATCAATTCCACATGCATTTACTGCCTCTAGTTTAACGGTAAATGTATCCGTTCTTCCTGTATGATAAATATGATTAACAGAATGCCTAGAGGTGTCGTTGAGGAACGTATCTACTGCTCCATCACCATAGCTCCAGTTATAACTACTTGGTCCACCTAATGAGTTATTGATAGCAATAAAATTAAACGGAGAACATCCTACCGTTTTATTTGGCTGGAACAAAGCTTTAGGCATCGGCTTAACCAAAACAGAATCTATAAAATGCAAGGTATCACAAGGGGTAATAGCTATTAGTCTTATAAAATAAGTAGAATCTCTATGTTTATTGCTGGTATCTGCTACAAATATAACCGTTACAGGACTGGAAGAAAACGCTGTTGTATCTTTTAAGCCATTACCAAAATCCCATATATACTTTGTAGGCACATCAGGTGGAGTGGTAGTATTTATAAAATCTACCTTTAACGGTCCACATCCTTTCTTAGTTGATTCTGTGAACGACACTACTGGTTTTGCATAAGTATAAAACTTCTTACTCGTAGAATCCGATTTGCAACCATACAAGTTGGTAGTAACTAATTTTATTGTAACACTATCTCCTGCATTATTAATAGTATAACCAGGAAAAGTGATTAGTTGTCCTATAGTATTATTATTTTCAAACCATTGATAGCCGCTATTTGCTAATGGATAACTGTTAGCAGTAATGTTTTGTGCATCAAATGTTCCTGGAGCACAAAGCGTATCAAATCTATCATTAAAAATAGCTCTTGCATCTGGATTTACTGTAACCTTAATGCTATCAGTATTTATACAACCATTAGCAACCATTGTATAATAATAAGTAGTAACAACAGGGGCAGTAGTGGTGTCCTTTAGTATTTCATTAATCACTCCGGTACTATCAGCACTATTACTATTCACATTGCCAAATAAATCAGCATATCTTATCCAGGCATAATTCGTATTTGCTGTTAAACTGGTTGCCTGATAATTATACATTAAATTATTACAGATAACCCCGGTTTTTATACTATTCATTTTAGGCGTAGGATATACAATAATATTAAAATAATCAGAAATACCTTTACAGCCATTTGCCCATGGAATTACTACAATGTTAGCATTAATAGTTGCTGTACCAGTATTAGTAACTATAAAAGGCAGTATAGTTCCCCATCCAGAAACGCTAAGTCCAATGTTTGTGTTATTATTATTCCAGTTATAAATGGTACTATTTACCCATCCACTAAATCTACTGGAGTCTCTTAAGAACCCATTACATAAAGCACTATCTTTCGGCACAACCACTTTTGGTACCGGATATACCCATACACTTACATCCTGTGAATTATTACAACCATTAGCAGGCATATAGAATGAATACACTACTTTAATGGAATCATTGGTGGTATTTACCAAAACATCATTTATTGGTCCTACCCCACTTGAAATTGCAGGTGCAATGATACCAGCTACAGAAGCTCTTGTCCAGTTAAATACTACACCAGGAGTATTACTTGTTGGAGTGTAAGTAAAGTTTATACCACTACAAATTGAAGGCGGAGTTAGTGTACTACTAAGTGTTGGTGTAGGGAACACTGTATCAGTAATA
>Ga0007873_1000176_pt1 | contig 19247 bp, 18 predicted proteins | sample CryBogCBH26May08_FD_71228 | JGI IMG/M metagenome (GOLD analysis project Ga0007873, IMG submission 71228) | Freshwater microbial communities from Crystal Bog, Wisconsin, USA - CBH26May08 | ecosystem: Environmental > Aquatic > Freshwater > Lake | place: Crystal Bog, Wisconsin, USA | collected...
ATTGTATTCTATTTTTAAATGAAAAGAGAGATAATTGTAATAGATATAGTTGTCCTGTGCCACCCTAAGAGAAGAGTCCAATCCGCCGTCCAATTTTCCGTCCGCGTTGTATTCTCCTTGTTTTCTGTTCTGTGTCCATATAGTCATGAATATGTGGTGTGCAGCAGCAGCAGTCAACAGGTGTGTTGTCTAGTGTGTTGTCTAGTGTGTTGTCTATTATTTAAATATTTAAAGTTCTGATCTGTATTTAGTTATAATACAGAATAGAATACAATTTGTAGGTCGCATGAGCAGCAGTCAGGAGCAAAAAAAAGGTTTCTTATTATAAAAGTAAATTAATAAAAATCTAATATCTACAAACGTTTAATTCAAAATTTTAAAATCATTTTTATTTTTCACTCAATTTAATTTATTCGCAACCGATAAACATGCTACAGCTTGTATCATCATAGCAACCAAGAGTCGCCACTAAGAATGTCCATTTCTGATTGCTCTTCGTTCGCATTTCGCTCTTCGTCAGTATTTTCGCGGTAATAAATTGAGTTCATATTTAATTTAAATGGTTTTTTGATAACTTCAATTTCATCTTCATCTTCATCGGTTGATGTATCGTCTGCCCAGTTTCTTTTCATTGGTCTTGTAGGTGCAGGTATTCCTAACACGTTGGATCTTGTTAGCGCCGTTTTGGGTAATAATGTTGGCTGAATCCATACTGGTTGTGGTTTCAATCCTTCTGAAATCAATGGGGTTTTCTCTCTAGTTGGTGCGCCTGGTAATACTGCTGCACTAGTTGTCCTAGTTAGTTGACTCAAAAGGTTTAGTGGTTCATTAGTAACTGGTACAGGTTTTGCAACAATAGCAGCCCATCCAGTGAGAACAGGTTTTGCAGCAGTCATCGGCTTTGGCGCAGCAGCAGCAACACATGGTTGAGGCTTAGCTTGTGCTTCTTCATCTGAGTCTTCATCTGAGTCATATGCTAATACATCAAAGCTTACTTTTTTGGCGTCAGGAGTCGTCGTCTTTTTGTCAACATATGTAGGCTGTTTCTGAGTTGGCTTTAATGATTCTTTATCATATTTATTGTTATCGGCAAGAATTTGGCAATACTTTGCAGTATGCCCGAACTCACGGCAGTAGCGACATTCTTGTGATAGTAATGTAGGACATATAGTAATCGATTTACCTGTTAACCGATCATTGGTTTTAACCCAATGACTGGTATATTCTTTCTCTGACTTCTCAGCATCCTTACACACCTTACAAAAGGGCTTAGGAGCTGAAAAGCTATTGGAGCGAACGTTGTTATTGCGAGTTGACATTCTTTTCAAGAGGAGGTTGGTGGAAATTATGCATTTATTTTATTCTTTAAAAAGTATTTCATTTTTTTTTACCTTTGAGAAAAGTTGAAGCAAAAATTTTTTTTACTAAAAAATTATAATTTAATTTACCTGTATGAATAGAAGAGTTTAACTAGAATTTAATTTCATTTTTTCCTGGAGGCTAGACAAATAAATATAATTAAATCCTACTTCAAATTATATTAACCTTGCTTAGAATTTAATTTCATTTTTTCATGGAGGCTAGTAAATAAATGAAATTAAATTCTGATTTAAAGTTGTATAACCTTGCCTGGCATTTCATTTATTTTTTCTTAAAGGCTAGTAAATAAATGAAATTAAATTCTGATTTAAAGTTGTATAACCTTGCCTGGCATTTCATTTATTTTTTTAGAGGCTAGTAAATAAATGAAATTAAATTCTGATTTAAAGTTGTATAACCTTACCTGGCATTTCATTTATTTTTTTAGAGGCTAGTAAATAAATGAAATTAAATTCTGAGTTATAAATTTCTCTCTATAAGTATTTATAATTTTTTAGTTTAAAAATTTTGTGGTTCTACCTTACCCAAAAGGTGAAAAAAAATGAATAAAAAAATTTTTTTTTCATTCAGTAGTACTCAATTAAAAAACATGTCTTTAGAAAAACGTATGCTTATGTTCGACAAGTATTTAGACCGAACCAACATGACTCATCATCAATACCAGAAAGATGGAGTTCGTTGGATTCTCTCTAATGAACTTAATAAAAAGCCACTTTGTGGTGTTCGTGGCGGCTTTATTGCCGATGAAATGGGTTTAGGTAAGACGATTATGATGATCGGTGCTATGCTTTGCAATTTTGTTAACAAAACACTTATAATTGTGCCACCCGCTCTTATTGAGCAATGGTACAATCAGATTGCACGTACTACGGGTCACAAATCAATTATTTATCATGGAGAAAATAAAAAAACGATAACACTTGCTGATCTGCAATCTGCCAAAATAGTCATAACGACTTATGGTGCCATATCTATACCACAAAAACTGACTTTGATACATAGAGTTATATGGGATCGCTTAATCTTCGACGAGGCTCATCATTTAAGAAATTCTGACACTAAACTTTATTTCCGTACTAGGCTTATTAGGTCTTCTATTCGTTGGCTAGTATCTGGTACACCAATACAGAACAGAAAAAAAGACTTTTATAACTTATGTAAGATGATTCGGATTCCAGTTAGTTACTATACAAATCTCGACAATTTGAAGGAATTAACACGTGCATTTATCCTTAAACGCACTAAGAAACAAGTCGGAATCATTCTTCCTGATCTTGTGCAAGATAAAGTTATTGTTGATTGGGGAAATATTAGAGAGATGGAGTTATCTCAAGAAATTCATTCCGCTCTGGCTTTCAGTAACGTTTCTAGTTATAAAAACAACGGAGCATTAAATAATCTCAATGGTACTTTACCTATTTTATTACGTGCTAGGCAAACCTGTATATTACCTAGACTTCTATCTAAAGTAGTCGGCAATTATATGCAATATAATGAAGCATTCAATTGCAGTAGTAAACTCGATAATGTTATCAACAAAATATTGGCACGCAAGGACAACTGCGCTGGTAAACTTATATTCTGTCATTTTCGCGAGGAGATCGACGAAATTGCCAACAGATTGAGGAATGCTGGCATTACTAGTGTCGCTACATTTGATGGCCGCACAAATGATGCCAAACGTATACAAATATTATCTCAAGCATTTCAAATACTTATTTTACAAATACAGACTGGTTGTGAAGGACTTAACTTGCAGGAACATTACAGCGAAATTTACTTTATTAGTCCACATTGGAACCCTTCTATTGAAGATCAAGCTATCGCTAGGTGTCATCGCATTGGACAGACCAAGATTGTTTATGTTGACAGGTTCGAAATGTGCGAATTCAAGAATCACCATGAAACTATGAATATAGAAAAATATGTTAATTCTGTTCAAGACTTTAAGAGAGAAACCACTAAGACTATTATGGAAGCTTAAAATTGTATAAAATTGTATAAAATAAAAAAAACTTTTTTATTCACACTATACTATACCATACTTTATCAGATCTACTATACCTATCTAAATATTATTAATTTTTTATCTTCTATTTTACTTATTTTTTATTAACTTTCTCTCTATATACTTATAGCAGGAGCAGCAGCAACCAGCAGGCAGAAAAAAAGGGTTTGTTTAATTTAATTTATTTTTATCATTTAAAATTCAATCAAATTACTATCTAACTAACTAATTATTTAACACTATTTTTTACTTATTCTTCATCTATTTCTTCATCGGACAGCTCTGAATCTGTATCGACCATCTTGTTCAGTATGATTGCACCGCCTACCCATTTGCCTACTGGAGATAGCTCTTGAGATTCCGTGTATACCTCGAGATCGTACACGATATTCGTTTGCTCACTTCGAATATATTTTTTTCCAGCTATGTCGCTACATTTTCTGTAGGTTTCTTCTTCTTCTTCTTCTTCCTCCTCTTCTTCAACTGCTACAGGTTTTTTTTCTTTTTTTGCGGTTTTTTCTGCTTTTTCTTGTTCTTTGGCTAGTTTTTCCGCAGCCTTTTCTGCTTCTAATTTGGCGGCTTTTTCTGCTTTTTCTTGTTCTTTGGCTGATTTTTCTTCTTCTTTGGCTGCTTTTGCTTGTTCTTTGGCTGCTTTTTCAGCTTCTAATTTGGCGGCTTTTTCTGCTTTTTCAGCTTCTAATTTGGCGGCTTTTTCAGCTTTTTCTTGTTCTTTGGCTAGTTTTTCCGCTTCTAATTTGGCGGCTTTTTCAGCTTTTTCTTGTTCTTTGGCTAGTTTTTCCGCTTCTAATTTGGCGGCTTTTTCTGCTTTTTCTTGTTCTTTGGCAGCTTTTTCTTGTTCTTTGGCAGCTTTTTCTGCTTTTTCTTGTTCTTTGGCAGCTTTTTCTTGTTCTTTGGCAGCTTTTTCTGCTTCTTTGGCTCCCGATTTTTGAGATTCTTTCCCGCTTTTATCTGACAGATCGCTCATTACGCTTTCTTCTTCCTCCATGTTTGCATCTGCCACTAGACTTGCGAACAAATCTTCATCCTCGTCTTCGATTTGAAGTACTTTTTTTTCTTTTTTAGGACGACCTTTTGCACCTTTGGGTTCCTTAATTACCTTTGATTTGCTTGATGGACGACCACGTTTTGTATCAATTGGCTCTGCAAAGTGATCTTCTAGTATTGTGACTCCGAATTTTTTCGCCTCTTCATTCACCTGTTCAATGTTTAAATTGTATTTTTTCATTACTTTTGTGTATGCAGTTGGCCTTCGACCTTTTGGGTCGGTGTATTCAAAAGGCGATACTGCCAGTCGTTGTTCAATTGTCCCATATTCTGGCACCCCATCTTCACTTTTTTCTGCTAAACCATTACATTGTTTACAGAACAGAACACATTCTTTTTTTACATTTTGGCATTGAGTGTATAGACCATTGTTTTGTCGAAGAGCTTGGCATTTACTTTCATCATGCTCCCCGTTGAATGGCAATGGAAATTCACTCTTCGCTACCACCTCTTTCTTTTCTTTTACTATCTTTTCTTTTTTTATTGCTTTTATATTTAAGTCACGCTTTAGCTTCTCCAGCATATCATTCTCATCTAGATTGTAAACTCTCGCGCACCAACTCGCTATTTCCATTGCGATTGACGAACATACACGTTCCATTGACATTGACATTGATACTTCGATTGAGCACATACTTCACACATTTATAACACTCATTTATTTATTTTTTTATTTCTCAATTTTTTTTTACCTTTCACTACTTTTTACTTTTTTTATCTTTTTTACTAAAAATTTATAAATTAAAGGGAACCTAGGTTCCCCTTTGACCCCTCCTTTTTATTATTTTATTTTTACACAGAACAGAACTAGATACTTTGTACAGAACAGAACTAGATACTTTGTACAGAACAGAACTAGATACTTTGTACAGAACAGAACTAGATACTTTGTACAGAACAGAACTAGATACTTTGTACAGAACTATAACAGAACTAGATATTTTTAGGTTTTTTTATTTATTTTTAGTAAAAAAAAATTTGAATACACTTTAGACTTTCTTACTAAAAAAAATGAAATACTTTTTGTAGTGTTTATTTAATTCATCAATTGCTAAAACTTGCTTTCAAAAGATGTCTTGTTCATTCTGTCGTTTCACTGGACATAATGTCACTAATTGTCAATCAACTGAGTTGTTAACCCTTTTGCGACAAATAAAATTTAATGTAAACAAATTGAAACAAAGCCCACTTACTCGTCAAGACTCTGTCGGATTGTTTTTACATCGCGATATATTCTCAATGACTATGAATAAGCTTAAGGCTATTGCGTGCAAGTTAAATATAAAAATTTCTAAAAAAAATAAAGATGTTTTAGTGTCGTCAATTGTAAGAACACTATGGTTTGGTGAAGAAGCAAACTTGAATATTAGCACCACGAGTGATTTAATTTATTTAAATAATCTGAATCGTATTATTAATGGTGTTGATCCACTTCATTCTTGGAGAGAATACCATACTGAGATCAGGAACAATGATGTTGCAATTAATAATGAGATTCGTGTGTCAAATATTAATCGCTTAATCAGAATGAAGGTTTCTATCGATCAACTATATGATTCTGATATTTCTCAATTTCTACAATTTACTACAATTTTGGAAACAAACTATGGCATTATGACATTATTTGGTTTGCATATTAGTCTACATGACATATTGGAACATATCCCTATCATACGTAGCTATACAAGAGAAGCTATGGATTCTCTTCAATCTTTTCTAGACCAGATAAGAGATTTCGAAGATGTAGTCCATGAACAAAAACTCGATGTCACATGCGAATACGTAAAGGATCTTGAAAAAACAGAAGAAGAAGAATGCGCGATTTGCTACTCAGATACAAAATGCGATACAATTTTAAACTGCGGTCACATGTATTGCATCGATTGTGTAGTAACTAATGTGACAATTACAATGAACGACCATAGGAAGAAGCTAACGTGTCCAATGTGCAGAGCAGAGACAAAGATTATTAAATCGATTGATAACATTAAAATTGAAAATCTTTCCTATCTTTTAAAATAATTATTTTGTTATATAGTGTTATTAGTTTTAGTTTGTTTATTTAATTGATTGTTTAATTTAATAAAAAGTTCAAAAAATTTTTTTTATTTTAAAATAAAATTGAAATACTTTTGTATTTTTATTCTTATATTATACTTTTATAAATTATGTCGATTAATAATAATCTCGAAGAATGTCCTATTTGTTTTGATGCAATTGTAGAAAAAAATAATATTACTACTGAATGCGGTCATAAATTTCATGCTAGTTGTTTAATGACAAATATTAGTCAGAATGGGTTTAGTTGTCCATGTTGTCGTGCTTTAATGGCTACTACTCATTCAGATGATGATGATGATGATGATAGTGAAAATACTTCATTATTTGAAGAAAATGAAATTTATAATGATTATGCATTGCGAAGTTTGCGTTTCTTTACTAACTTAGTAGAAAACCAAGAAAATGATGAACAAGATATTATTGATCATGATGAATATAATACGGCATATGAAAATGAAAGACAACGATTGTTAGAAAATGAAAATAATGCACCATCATTAGAATTTGTTATACGTGAATTAAAAACACAAGGGATCACTTATGAACAATTAGTTGCAAGCTCTCTCACTGAATTTGAAGAATATGAAGAAAATGAAACGATTGTTAGAATTTCAAACAATTTATGGGGGAAGATTCGCACTATTATTTCTAATTATGTCCCATAAGAAAGAAATTATCTAAATGAAGTTGATTAAACTTTTGTTAAAAATAAATATATATATAAAAATTATAATGAATTGTTCTAAATCTACTTGCATAGAAATTATTATTATATTACACCGACCGAAAAGAAAAATGAGACAAAAACGTATTTATTACTTATATATTTTATAACTATGTTTCAAGTAATTTATTAAATGTTCTTTCTTGAGAAAAATGTAAGATATTTTTTATAATATATATTTATATGAGTCTTTGCAAATATAAAGATATATTCGGTAAACCTGGTACAGGTGTTCATTCATATCGTTTTATGAATATAGCACTAGTAGATGTAGCTGTAACTTTGTTAGCTGCATTTTTAATTTCATATTTTACAAAATATAAATTATTGAATGTATCAATAATTTTATTTATTTTAGGAATAATATTACATCGTTTATTTTGTGTAAGAACAACAATAGATAAATATTTATTTTCTGGTTAAAAATCTATTTTATAATAAAATATATCATGATTTTGAGATATGTGTTGAAGAGGAATTAATGCAGCATCATTTCCACTATATTTATATTTTTTGTCAACTATAGTTGAATTATTTTTATCTGTTATATTTGTGTTTTGTTGGTTTATAATTTTATCTTCTCTTTTATTGTCATAAAGTTCTATAATTTTTTTTACAATATCACTTCTCTCTATGTCATCTTTATTTAATCTAATTATTTTTATTAAATAAGTAGGATCCTTTTTTCTTTCTATTCTATTTACAATATCATATAATCCATTCTCTTTAATTATGTCAGTTTGTTCTAAGTCTCCTGTTATAACCATACGAGAATTCTCTCCTAATCTAGTAGTCAACATTTTCATTTGATTGGGTGAACTATTCTGCATTTCATCTGCAATAATAAAAGCATGTTTAAATGTTCGCCCTCTCATAAATGCTAATGACATATTTCTATGTTACCATTCATTAACATTTGATCTAGTTCTGTTCTGCTATAATGATCTAAAAATATATCAAATATTGGTTTAGTCCAAGGATCCATTTTTTTAATAAGATTTCCTGGTAAAAATCCAATTTCTTCATCAACACTTACAACTGGTCTTGTTATAATAATTTTATTTATTTCATTGGTTTTCATTTGTTTAACAGCTTTTTGACATGCAAAAAGTGTTTTACCACAACCAGCAGGACCAACTGAAATAATTATTTTGGTATTATGATTATTTAAATTATTAACATATTCTTCTTGATTTATACTTTTAGGTACATACATAGGCAATTGTAAAGATTTTGTTTTTTTCATACATAAATTTATTTTTTTACATATTGTAGAGTTTAAACAAAAAATCATAAAAAAAATTTTTTTATAAATCTGCATATATGTTTTATAAATAAATTATTTTTAAATGGTTATATTTATAATCTTTTACATAAAATAATATTATTTATAGCAACTCCAAAACTTAATTTAAACGCAGTTGTTACTATTAAATACGTAGAAAGGTTATAATCGTAACCATATGTATCTTGATTTGAACAAATGCCTATAAGTATCGATGTTTGAATAAAATACCATATAGTTGTAAATATTATCGATATAATATAAACCCAAATAGTAAAGAATGGTTTGTTTATTTTGTAACAATTATTATTATTATTATTTGACAATATTAAAACTATTGTCGGTAAAACAATTAAAATTGAAAAACATGATAATAGTGCACTAACTAATAAACAATTTTGTATACTAATATTTATGTTATAAGCGAATTTATTAAGAAAATCTGAATATTTGTATGCGTAATATATGTCCAAAATTGGAACAGGAGGTATACTAATAATAACTATTAGTGATTTAAAACGTGACAATATATAATTATAATCATCATCATCATAATCATCATGATTTATTTTATATGTATAATTAGAAATATTATTCGCACCTTCTTCAATCTGGTAAATAATTTCGGTAGATTCTTTGGTTTCGGATGTTTCTATTGTGTCAGAACTATCAGTGCGAATGACATTAACTCTCATTTTTGTTATTTTCATCAGTAAAATTATTTATTTTGATTTCATTTTTTTTTATATAAATAAATCGGTATTTTTTGGTTTAATTTGAAAGTAGTATTTGTATTTTTAACTCCTTCTAAACTTGTAACATGATTTTGATACTTAAAAATAAAAAATACATTATTAAAATAAACATTTTACATAAATTAATAAAAATTTTTTAAACTATTTTTATTAATCACTTTAAATTTAAATATTGAACTCTGGTATGCTATAATTTTCACCATTTTTAACATATTTGGCGATTATTTTTGGATTTATTTTATTACTAACTATATCCTCAACTTGATAAACATTGTTATTTTTGTCAATATAGTAAATAATTCCTTGAATATCTTGAGCATAAACTTCTACTTTTTGAGTAGTATTTGTTGAATCTGTATTAATATCAACAATTCCATGAGGTGTACCTTTTAAATGTGTACCACAATATTCACTAGATTCTTTTTTTCTTCTTGTGCATTGTTCATTATTTGCTCTTTTTGCACAACATCTATCAAAAATTGGTACAAAATTTTTAACTCTTTTTCTTTTTTGAAAATCTTCTTTTACAAAATATAACCTCTCATAATCATAGATATATTGTAATAGTTTATTCATATCTTCACAATTGGAAAGACCCATTTGGGTGACCTTTTCTCGAATGCTATCTTTGAATGTTGAAATATATGTATCAATCTTTTTGTTTAAGCGTTTTTCCATATTGTCTTTATATAATGTTTATTCTTTAGTTCATTTTTTTTATTAATTAAAAAATCATATTAAAGGAAACCAATTTTATTAGGTAATCTAAAGTTTTAAATCATTTTCTTCAATTGAACTCGATTCCGGTTTTAAAATATTTTCTTTAATTGATGGCAAATGAGGTTTTTTTTCATATAATAAATGAGAATAAGGATGTTTTAAATCATTTTCTTCAATTGAACTCGATTCCGGTTTTAAAATATTTTCTTTAATTGATGACCAATGAGGTTTTTTTTTATATAATAAATGAGAATAAGGATGTTTAAAATCAAAATATGGTCTATAATCAGTATTTAATATACGATATGAATTTGAACAATGAGTATATACAATATCAATATTATGATCTATATTTATTACATCTAATGTATTTCCAAAAAAATCTTTATGAACACTATTAATTCCTCTTGTAAATACAACTGGCCCTGACATACTAAGGACATCATTATTGTATAAATTATTTTTAATATTATCTACAATAAATTCAATTGTTTTTTTTAATATAGGATGATTTAAATTAAAAATTAATGCCCATTGAGTAAATGTATTTCGATTTGATTCAGTTGATAATATTGCATCTGCTTGTTTTTGGTTTATTAATTCATTTAAAGAAACATTTATTGTAGAATCTATATCTAAATAAATACCTCCATACTTATACAAAATTAAATATCTCCAAAAATCGGCTTTTACTACGATTAAATTTATTTTTGAATAACATTCATAAATTTCTCCTGGATAGTTTTTTTTTACAAAATCATCCATCTCTTCATCTGTATAAAAATAATAATTATAATCTGGATTTAATTTTTGCATTCTATTAATGCTTTCTTGTATTTCTGCTGGTAATTCTTTTGTATACCAAGTTTGAAATATATTTTTTGGAATCATTTATATTATATAATATATAATATATAATATATAATAATATTTAATTTTTTTTAATATTTAATTTTTTTTAATATTTAATTTTTTTTATAACTGAAAATTCTTTTGTTTGATAATTTTATATAATTTTGTAGGATTATATTTTTTAACGGAAAAAAATAACAACTTAATTGTTTAAATTCCTCATTGCTAATTACGAGATCATCTGTTTGATTACAACAAACAATTATTATTTATATATTTAAATTTTTATATTCGAATTAAAGGTATATCATAAATTAAATGTGCAATATTAACAAAACCAGATATATGTCCATAATTGGTAAATGTTTTAATTTTATCTGCTTTTGTAACTAGAAAAAACTCAAATAATGTATCTTTAATTACATCTTTATGTTGTTCATATCCTAAATGTCCAATATGTATATGGAATAAAGATATATCATAATTTTTTTGCATAATTATTTCTTTAAATCGAATAGAATCACTCATTAAAATATCATTAGGTTCTTTATATTGATTCATAATATTTATATAATTTTGGAAATCAATTGAATTTTGTTGACGAATTAATAATTCATCTCCTAAACGAAAGTGCAAAATATTATAACTTTGCGTTATATTTTTTGAAAGTTTTAAATCATTAATGTAATTACTAAAATCATCATTTGGAATAAGAATATTTTTTATAAAATCTTTATCTTCTTGAGTGATTTCATCAATTAAATGACTATTTGTTAATAAACAACATACATCAGTTTGGCTATTTTGTATAAATTTTTCAATATCTTCTGGATAAACAAAAGGAATATTATTTGCATTTTCTAATACGTAATCACTATACTCATGTTTATTAACTCTTAAATAGTTAGATAAAGGGTGTAATTGAATATCTAAAATAAAATTAAAATTATATTTTTTTGATAATTGTAACATACTTATACTTCCACGTAATATATCTCCTAATCCAAAAAAATTATTAGTTTCATCTGCTACCAAATTATTTACTTTTTGTGTCCACGTTAATATAAATGTTTTCATTTTATATTAAGTTATAATATAATTAATTATTTATTTTTCTAAAATGTTGTGTATTTTTTCAAAAATCTCATTATTTATTCCACCATAAGACCAATTTTGTATAAAATACATTTCTTCATTATTACTTTTATTACTTTGGTTATCCATTAAACAATAAGGAGTAGGTGTAAAAATATAATCACTTGAGAAATTATGACAATAATATCCTATATATTCAAATTCTGTAAAAACTTTTGATAGTTTGTCAAAAATATCAGTTGTGTTTTCTTCAATTTCTATATTTTCATGTCCACATCGATTATGACAATAATCTTCATAATCTACATTATGTAATTCTTCAAATTTCTTTGCACCATTTTCTAAACTTTTTGTTGTAAAAATAAAAGGAAATCCATTACTCATATAATGATTCGTTTTAGGTGATTTTGTTGCATCTTCACATGCTTTTTTCCATACTCGAAAATTTTTATTATCTGGGTCATCTTCTATTCTTAAATATTTCCATTCAATTTGTCCATTCATTCTTATTAAAGCATTAAAATTTAATGGTTTTTGCAATATTAGATCTGAATCTAATAAAATTACATATTTTGTTTGAACATCTTTATAACAATCCAACTTTACTTGCATTTGTTTTACATACCCATGATAATTGTAGTGAACTGGGATTACTCTATAATTTATAAAGTTTAATTTTTCCATTAAATTACATACATCTGTAAAAACAACGTCATGTGTGTATATAATAAATTCAAATACGTTAGTTGTATCCAAATATTTTTTTAATGATAATAAACTATAATTCAACCATTCTAAATCATTTTTATAAGTTTTATACACTATTGTAAATATACAATCTTTATATTTTTGTAAATACATTTCAGTGGAATCATAATATTCTTCATATTTTTTTGTATTCTCATTACATGTATAAGATATTTTGTTCACGTATTGTTTTACAATTAAATCTTTTGGTATAAGTTGAATAAATTGTTCATTATGTTTCATTGTCATATCTAAAGTAAAATTTATATTCGATAAATAGTCAAAATTTTTTCTCAAAAAATTCATATTATATATCATAAATCCAGTCATTCTACTTTTATCTATTTTATAAAACAAATCATTATAATCATTTAATTTTGGGTTTTCAAAATTTAAAAAATGATCTAAACTAATAAAATCCCAGTTAAAATCACTATTTATAAATTTAATAATTTTTGGCCAATAAAAAGTAAAATTATTATGTTTATATATATCATCTTCGATTACAATTAAATATGGAAGATTATAATCACTATTTATTATGTCATAAAATAATTCAATATTTGTTTTATATAAAGCAATAACACCAGAAATATTATTTAATTTTGCATCTATAGCTGAAACACGATGTATTTCTAATATATTGTTAAATTCATTTAATATTTTTTTATAATTTATAACTTCATCATCTAAATTAATGCAATATGCTCGTGGAAAAACATTTTTTTCTGTTAATATGTTCATTTATATATTAAAATATTTTAATTTAAAATATTTGATCATTTTTTGGTAAAGCTAAAATACAAAGTGCTAAAAAAATATAAAAAATTAAATAAGTTTGATATGACGATTTATCTACCCCATAAAAATCTAATATTTTTGTTAAACAATAAAAAAAAAGAACTGATAAACCTATTAATGTTACTGGATCCATTGATATATTATTAATTTATATTATTTTAATAATAATAATTCTTAGAAGTTTATAAAATAAAGTATTGTTCTGGGGTATTTTTATTTATATAATGGTAACTCAATGGTATTTGTTGGTCATATTTTTTTATAACTATGATTGGTGTATTTTTAAAATATTCACCATTATCTAGTTCTGTATGTTGTCCTAAATAAACACTATCAAAACTTTCCGCCCATAATCCATCATGATCTGAAATTCTAAGTGTTAAACGTTCCATATTTTGATCAAGATTATAATCTTTTAAACGTTGTTTTTTTATTTCAGAATCATCAATAGGATCATTTATTATATTTTCAATATATTTAACATTTCCTATGAATAATACAAAACGTACTATACATTCATTTTTTTCATCTTTAAATACATTTTTTAAATCTGTAAAATAATAATATGGGCCTAATATAGCATTTTTATTTTGGATTGGTTCACCAAATATATATTTAAAATTTACTTTACTTTTTGTAGTTCCATTAAAACCTATTATAGGCAATTCATAACATTCATTATTTTCATCTGTTAAAAAACATAGTTCATCATTAATTGCAAATAAATTTTTTACATTATCATCTACTTTAATATTGCATACATTTACATGATTTACTATTTCATCAATTATAGCAAACCATAAAGTACTATTACTATAAGTATTAGTCATATTAATTTTACAACTACTTATATCAAAAAACATATATAAATTATTTTCAAATATATAAAAACCATTAAACAAACACATTTCTACAAAATTATTTAAATTACTTAACATAAATAAACCAAACATATATATTTTACAATAATTTATTAACTCTACTGCATCAAACTCTTTAAATTTATTTATTTCTGGCAATTTAAGTATATCATCTTGTTTTTTTTTATGTAAAAGTATATTTAAAAAAGGAGTATTTTCTGTATTATTTACTTTATATGCACAAATATATAATTTATTAAATATATTTATATTATCTGTTAAATATAAAAACATACTATTTTTTCCTTTATAATTATAATATTTTGACTCAATTGGCGTATAATCGTTGTCTTCCATTAATTATAATTATAAATATTTTTTTAACTTATATTTAATTTAAATATTATTTTTCTATTTTATGTTTAATTGTCTCTTTAATTTGTTCTTCTCGATTATCCATTATGTATTTCGTTAATTCTTCCGCAATTTTATTATCTGTTTTGTAATAATTTTTTAATGCAGTCAACAATGTTTTACCATTAATAGGTTTTTTAGTTTTATTTTTTTTATAAACTAATGCACCATCATTTATATCAAAACAATCTATTTCGTTTGTTTTCATAACAGAAACTAAGTTCTCTGTCAAACTTTTTTTTTTATTATTAAGATTTTTAATATTTGTCTTTAATTCACTTATTTCGTTATCCATTTTTATCCATTCTTTTATATTATTTACTAATTGCTCTTTTGTTTCCATTAATTAAATATTATATTTTATGTTTATATTATATTTCTTATATTTCTTCTATTACTGGTATTTTATTTTTTACATGTCTTTTACATCTATCTTCATTATAAATTTTACAACTACATTGTAAACCTTTTTTAGAACCAAACTTCAAAATTTCAAGACAACCAATATGTTTAATATTAATTGGACCTAATACTAAATTTTCAGTATTTTCTTTGATTTTCTTTTTTTCTTCTTTTGCTTTTATTTTTTCACTTTCTTTTGCTTTCTTAATTTCTTCTTTTGCTTTGTCTTTAATTATCTTATTATGCTCTCTTATTTTTTTATTCTTGTGTAAATAACAAAAATGTTGATCTTCTCCTTGATAACCTGCTATATATTTATTTATTTCATAAAAACCGAAATTTGCACATTTAAAATAATTACTATTAGCTGAAGTATTTATTGAATTATTTTCTACTGGTTTACTAGCATCAAAATTATTATTATGTATTAAATATTGACAACATTTTTTCACACAATGAATATTTGTTTTTTTATTTAAATCAATAAAATTTACACCATGTATCTTTGGCAATCCTAATTCTTCATGATAAGGTAATAACTCATTCTGAATATTTCTACAATAAGGACATCTTATTTCATCTTTTGTTAATTGGCTTTTTTTATCCTCTAAACTATTAAACTTATTTTTATGATTTTGTATATCATTATAAAGAGGAATATAATTAAATTTATGACCACAATTTAATTTAATAAAATATTCTTTTAATTCTTCATTAGTAATTAAACATAATTTTTCATCTTCTTGTGTTTTTAATTCATTTTCCGGAATATCTAGCAATTTGTATAATTCAGAATAAAAATCTATATTTCCTTCTATATTATAATTTTTCATTTATTATTATTATTTTGTAATATATCTTTATATTTTTTATATATATTTGTTATAATATGTCTCCTCCAGAAATTTGGGGTCCTGCAGTTTGGATTTTATTTCATACATTATCTGAAAGAGTAAGTGAATATGTTTATCCTGCTATTTATAAACAATTATTTGAACAAATTAAATTAATATGCAAATTTTTGCCATGTCCAGATTGTTCAACAGATGCTACTAATTTTTTAGCAAAAATTAATATTTCTGATATAAAAACAAAATTAGAATTCAAAAATTTATTTTATTTATTTCACAATTATGTTAATGCTAAAAAACGAAAACCATTATTCAATTATACAAATATAAATACTTATGTTAATTATCCTCTTATACCTATTGTTAATAATTTTATCGCAAAATATAATACAAAAGGTAATTTAAATCTCATTAATGATTCATTTCAAAGAGACTTAATTAAAAAAACTTTTAAAAATTGGATTATTAATAATATAAATGCATTTGTTCGTCCACCAATTATTAAATATGTGTTAAATTCAAAAGTAATTATTCAAGAAAACATACAACAAAATGTAGAAGTTGTTCAAGAAGTTGTAGAAGAAGTTGTTCAAGAAGTTGTAGAAGAAGTTGTAGAAGAAGTTGTAGAAGAAGTTGTAGAAGAAGTTGTAAAAGAAGTTGTAGAAGAAGTTGTAGAAGAAGTTGTAGAAGAAGTTAACTAAATACTACCTACTAATTCTCCATCTTTATAAACTTTACATTTAAATGTTTGGGTAGATGGTTGTGTGCATATTTCTGCATTACTTGTTTGTTCATTATAAAATAAATATTTACTTGATCCACCCCAAGTAATTAATGTTACTACTAAATAACCTAATACACCACCCCCTAAAACATTTAATAATAAACTACTCATATTAACTATACATTTTTCATATAATTTTATAAAAATATCAATAAAAAAATAAGATATTAATGAAGTAATATACCAAAAATTTGAATTTTTATATGTTATCATTGGTACAGATAAATATGATATTGTAAATGCAAAAACAAATGAACTAAATGAACCATTGCCATATTTACTATATTGAATACTATTACAAATATTATTATCATCTTCCATTGGTTTCACTTTATTGGCATAGTAAATCAGCTCACGTAAAAGTGCAACTCCTATAAGAAAGCCTAAATAAATTAATCCTTTAAAATTTTGAAATATAAAAGATAGACTTGTTATACAACATGCAACAATCAATGGTGAAAAAAAAGATAATGCTACTAGAATATTAAAAGGTTGAAAAAATTTTAGTGGTTTATTATTAGATTTTACTTCAGTATTATCCATATAATAATAATCTATAATATATTTTTATTATATTAATTGCTTTTACTATCTAATAAAAATTAAATTGAATACTTCATTTATATCATTAACTGAATAAAATTTAATATTTTCTAATATTTTATCATTTTTATATTTTTCATAAAATTCATCAAAATCTTTTTTATTTTCTTTTGGATAAATAAATGTATTTACATTTGCTTTTATAGATCCTAATATTTTATAATTCAACCCTCCTATAGCAGTTATTTCACCAGACATTTGTATTTCACCCGTCATTGCTATGTTAGACTTTATTGGTAAATTATTTAATAAACTATAAATAACACTTGTTATCGTTACACCTGCACTAGGCCCATCTTTATGCACAGATGCGTCACCTGGATGTATATTTATACCATATTTATTGTTTTCGCCATCATATAACCTTCTTATTTCATCTCTTCTCTCTTTAGTAGTTAAATTCCATGCAATTGTTAAAGAAACATGCATACTTTCTTTCATTACATCTTGTTGTAATCCAGTTAATTTTAATTCTAAGAATTGTTCAGAAGGGAAAAATTTAGCGTGTATTGGTAAAGTACCACCACTTCCCAAAGAAGTTGCGTACATACCATTTGCGAATCCTATTAAATTATCATCAGGAACTTTTCTTATAATTATTTCTTTTTTATCTTTAAAAAATTTATTTTTAATATCATCAATAGTAATATTTATAGGAAAATCATATTCAGTATTATTTTTTAATACATCTAAATTTATCTCTCCAACTATTTCAAATAATATTTCTTTCAATTTTCTAACTCCAGATTCTAATGTATATTCATCAATTATAAATTTCAATGTATCGTCACTAAAAGATATAATATCTTCTAAACCCATTTTTTTATAAACTTCTGGAAGAATATGTTTATTACTTATTGTTAGTTTATCATCTATTGTAAGACTATTGAATTGTATTCTATGAACTCTATCCAAAAGTATTTTATCAATTGCATTTACATCATTATATGATAAAATAAATAAAGCTTTTGATAAATCAAGATCTATTCCTGTAAAATATTTATCTTGAAAACAATCATTTTGTGCTGGATCTAGCAAATGTGTTAATATACCAACTATTTCTTTGCCATGTTCTGTTGCACTTATCTTATCGACTTCATCGATAAAAATAATAGGATTCATACATTTTTTATCAATTAAAATTTGTAATATTGAACCCCATGAAGAACCAACGTAAGTATAATTATGCCCATGTAAAGTACTACCATTAGTTTCACCACCCATTTGTATCATAGCAAAAGGTCTACTTACTCCACTATCATCTTTTAAACAATCTGAAATGCCTCTTTTTGCTAACGTAGTTTTACCAACGCCCGGAGGACCTTCAAAACCAAAACAATATCCATCTTGTTTTCCATTGATCCATTGACCTATAATTCTTTCTATTTGTTTTTTTGCTTTATCATGACCATGAACTGCATTATCTAAAGAATCTTTTATATCAACCATATAATTATTTATTATTTTCATATTATTATCAATATCATCAATGTCTTCATTTAATTCATTTACATTTGTAATTGGTATATCAAGAGTTAAAACAGATAATGTTTTCAATACATCTTTAAGTAATTCAATATTTTCAGGCATTTTACATAATTCAATAAATTTTTGAATCTCTTTTTTTAAAAATTCTTTACTCATATTTGAATACTTTTTTTTGCCATCTTTTTTGTATTTTTTTAATATGTTATCTATCAATATTACATTGTTGTATAATTGTTTTTTATCACCAATTAATAATCTTTCTTCTATTTTTGTAACTTGATTATATTGTTGATTAATATTATTTAGACATACATCCCCTTTTATTTTTTTTATATATTTAAATATTTCAATA
>Ga0007873_1000179_pt1 | contig 19099 bp, 10 predicted proteins | sample CryBogCBH26May08_FD_71228 | JGI IMG/M metagenome (GOLD analysis project Ga0007873, IMG submission 71228) | Freshwater microbial communities from Crystal Bog, Wisconsin, USA - CBH26May08 | ecosystem: Environmental > Aquatic > Freshwater > Lake | place: Crystal Bog, Wisconsin, USA | collected...
TCAAGAGAAGAAGCCGCTGCTATTTTATTGCAGGCAACTACCGATATGCTCTTTTGTAATAGTTTATTATATTGAAGAGAAACTTCCTCATTACCAGTCACATCTACATAAACACTGTTACGAAGGTTATGGTCTATAATAACTTTGGTTAACTCACCAATATTGGTAGGTTCTCCTTTCTTCTCTAAATCTTCCTGCCAGTGGGATAAATTGATGCCGTCTTTTCTAACCAATGTTTTCTTACTATTACTAATTCCAACAATTTTTAATTGAAGGTTAAGTTCATTCAATAAATATTCTTCCTGTTGCTTTAATTGTCCCAATAATTTACCGCCCACATTTCCTACGCCAACAATGAATACGTTTAATTGTTTATTGGTAGATTCAAAGAAGGCTTCGTGCAGAACATTCACTCCTTTCTTAGCATCGTGCTGAGAAATAACGGCAGAGATGTTTTTCTCAGATGATCCTTGTGCAATGGCTCTTATATTGATACCATTTCTTCCCAACGCAGTAAACATTCTACCACTGATACCCGGGTGGCTCTTCATATTATCACCTACTACGGCAATGATAGAAAGATCGTGCTCCAGCTTAATTGGTTCTAGTTTATTGGTCAATATTTCTATTTCAAATGTAGCATCCAATACTTTCTTTGCTTTAGCAGCATCCCCGGTATTAATACCTACACAGATAGAATGTTCTGAAGAGCTTTGGGTAATTAGAATTACATTGATTTTTTCATGCGCCAACGATTCAAATAAACGCTTGGAGAATCCTGGTATGCCTACCATGCCGCTACCTTCCAGACTCAGTAAAGTTAGTTTATCAATGCTCGAAATACCAGTAACTATATCGTGACTCACTTTCGATACGTCGCTTTCTATAAGAGTGCCATAATCAGTAGGAGCAAAAGTGTTTTTTATCCAGATAGGAATATTCTTTTGCATAGCAGGCTGAATGGTAGGAGGGTAGATAACTTTTGCACCAAAGTGCGATAGTTCCATAGCCTCTTTATAAGAGATATGTGGAATAGGTTTTGCATTGCTTACCCATCTAGGGTCGGCTGTCATCATACCCGATACATCTGTCCATATTTCTAAAGTCTCTGCATTGATTGCAGCAGCAAAAATAGCAGCAGTATAGTCCGATCCTCCTCTACCCAGTGTGGTGGTTTGTCCTTTGCTATCACTTGCTATAAAGCCCGGAGCAATGTATAATTTAGAAGCCGTAAACTGTATGGCTTTACGAATATGTTGGGTAGTAGATTCGAAGTCTACTTTGGCATGACCAAAATTAGAATCGGTAGTAATTACCTGTCTGGAATCTATCCACTCATGTTCCATGCTTAAGGAACTGAAGTAGGCAGAAATTATCTTGGAAGACAACAATTCGCCATAGCTAACTATACGGTCTTTAGTCCTGCCCGAAAGTTCTTTAAGTCGGTACACCCCTTCACAGATATCTTCCAGTTCATTGAAGTTTGTTTTTACTAAACTCAGGCAACTGCTTTGAGAAGTTACTGGTAATAAATTGCGAACTGTTTCAATATGTTTTTTCTCCAGCTCGGCCAGTGTTTGTTTATACTGTTCATTGCCTTCTGCTGCGGTATGTCCGGTCTTTAATAATAAATCGGTAACGCCACTTAAAGCAGAAACTACTACCAGGCAGCGGCTATATCCTGAGTTTTTAATTACCTGAACGGTCTTTTGTATGTTTTCAGCATTTGCTACGGAAGTTCCTCCGAATTTTAGTACTTGCATGCTCAATTGTTTTTATACTGATTAAAATGTAATTGTTTGAAATAGGATAGTATTTATCCTGTTGATGTATGAGTTGATATGTAATGTGTAACCCCTAAAGGGTTGTATATGTAGCAGTAGTATAGCCTGTAACAGGCATATTCGCTGGCATGTAAATGTTCGATGTTGATATAAATTGAGTCTGAATCATCTTGTTTAAAATCGCTACGAAGATAGGAGAATTGATAATATGGCATTGAATGGAGTTTTATAGTACAAAATTGAAGGGCTTAATTCTGGAATTTGAGTAAAATGTAAATAATAATAGGTGCTAAATTGGCTATTCGTAGGAAAAATTGAACATTTCGCCGCTAATATTTTAAAATAAACTAAGGTGAATATACTTTAGCAGTATTAAAACAGTACAAACAACTGTTCGTATTTTAAAATCTAAATTATGCTTCTATTTATGAAAAACAACATGCAAACCAATTGTACGGCTGATGCCAATAAATCAGCTTTAATGTCAGTGATTACTATTACTACCCGTCAGTATATTATTTCTATTCCTACCAATGTAAATCAGAATGTATCTTTTCTAAGACTGATGAATTAATACAGCCTTAAAAATATCAGATAATAGATATTAGATAAGAGATATTAGACCGGAAAATTCAATTGTATTCTGAATTGTCTAAGTACTGATTTCTAAGTGTTAAGTGCTCAAATCTAAGTACTTTTAGCTTAATTTGCTATTCTTATGGCAAACAGATTCGGTACACAACATAATAGTATTTGTAAACTATTTGGAATAGAATTTCCCATTATTCAGGCAGGAATGATATGGGCAAGTGGTTGGAAGCTTGCCTCGGCAGTTAGTAATGCTGGTGGATTAGGCATTATAGGTGCAGGCAGTATGTACCCCCATATTTTGCTGGAGAATATTCAGCAATGCAAGGCAGCTACCAGTAAGCCATTTGCTGTGAATCTGCCACTCCTCTACCCCGACATTGAAACCCATATTCAAACAATTATTAAGGAAGGGGTAAAGATTGTTTTTACCTCGGCAGGTAGTCCTAAAACCTATACCCCGTTATTTAAGGAACATGGCATTACAGTGGTACACATTGTAAGCAGTAGTCTTTTTGCACAAAAGGCTGCAAGTGCAGGCGTAGATGCTATTGTTGCCGAAGGCTTTGAAGCTGGCGGACATAATGGGAGAGAGGAAACTACTACCATGGTGTTGATTCCTGCAGTACGGAAAGCAATTAATATTCCATTGATTGCCGCCGGAGGAATTGCTACTGGTGCACAGATGCTTGCTGCTATGGTTTTGGGTGCCGATGCTGTGCAGATAGGTAGTCGTTTTATCTGTACACCCGAAGCTTCTTCTCATGATAATTTTAAACATAAAATACTGGAAGCCAAAGAGGGCGATACCCAGTTGATGATGAAAAAAACAGTGCCGGTAAGATTGCTCAAGAATCCTTTTTATGAGCAGGTGAGTCTGGCAGAAAACAATGGAGCAAGTGCCGAAGATTTAAAAGCTATTCTAGGAAAAGGTCGTGCTAAAAAAGGAATGTTCGAAGGCGATTTAATAGAAGGTGAACTGGAAGTAGGACAGGTAGCTTCGCTGATAAATAATATTATTCCTGCTGCAGATATCGTAAAGGAGATTTGGAATGATTACCTTGCAGGGGTCGAAGAAATTGTACCGGCAAAATAAGGTAACTACTTCTTCACAAAAAAACTTATGGAAGAAGAAATTATTTATCAGATAGCACTTACCCTTATTGACGGTATTGGTCCCATTCAGGCAAAGAATCTGATAGATAAATTTGGTACTGCAACTCATGTTTTCAAAGCGAATATTCATCAGGTAGAATCTATAGAAGGTATAGGAACTATTAAAGCCCGATCCATTAAAAATTTTATCAACTTTAGTGCCGCTGAAGACGAATTGTCCTTCTGTATAAAGCATAATATACAACCCTTATTTATTGCTGATAAAAATTATCCCAAACGTTTATTAAATTGCTTCGATGCCCCTGCCATGCTGTATTACAAGGGCAATGCAGATTTAAATAATGCTAAAGTAATTACTATTATTGGCACAAGAAGTAATACAGAATATGGAAAATCTGTTACCGAAAAATTAGTAGAAGGGCTTACCGCTCACAATGTACTGGTAGTAAGCGGACTGGCATTGGGTATTGATGCAATTGCCCATAAATCGGCATTGCACAACGAACTACAAACAGTGGGTGTTCTGGGGCATGGACTGGATACTATTTATCCTGCTCAGAATAAATCATTGGCTAAAGAAATGGTTCAACAAGGGGGCTTGCTTACCGAGTTTAAAAAAGGGATAACCCCCGAAGCTTTTAACTTTCCCCGAAGGAATAGAATTGCTGCTGGTATGGCCGATGTAACGGTTGCTGTAGAAACGCAGCGAAAAGGAGGATCCATGATTACCGCTGAATTGGCTTATCAGTATAATCGTGATCTGTTTGCTGTTCCCGGCAGACTTACCGATCATAAAAGCAGCGGTTGCAATCATCTTATACAACAGAATAAAGCTATCATATATACCGATGTAGAAGCGTTTATAAAAACAATGGGCTGGGAACTAAATCAACATAAATCACATAAAAAACAAAGAGAATTATTTATAGAACTTACTCCTGAAGAAGAAATTATCATGAATATATTTAGAGAGAAAGATATTACCCATATCGATGAACTGCATACCCGTAGCGGACTAAATAGTAGCAGCATAGCCGCCGCAGTTTTAAACATGGAATTGCAAAACATTATCCTATCCATGCCAGGGAAGATTTATAAGGTACTGTAGATAGGTTTAATTGATAAGTTTTTACAATTTAATCGGAGTTTAAATAGTCAAAACATTGAAGCGTAGATTGCACCCTTTTTACTTTTTGTTTTAGTTACTTTTTACTTGAATTTGGGCGTTGCCGTTCCGGCCGTTCCTGCTCTTCCTATCTTTATTTTGCGCCTTGCATTATGCCGTTTTAAATAAGGAAACTAGGCGCAAAACAAAGATATTCCCTGCAGAAACTAACGCAAAACAAAATACATCACATAAATGTAAAAAGTCCCGGAAAGTAAACCCTCCCAGGACTATGAATTTCAATTTTTAATTGGCTGATTGTGTTCATTCTCGCATCAGCAAATTATCACACCTGCGAATTAATCTGGCCTTACATCTTTTATAGATTTTATAAACGGACCAGAACCCCTTAAGTTCAATGCCAATCCATATGCACTTACTACCACATCGGATGCCAGCCCTTCCGCAGTTGCAACATGATGGGTGTTAGCCGTTACATAAATAGTTTTACCTCCTACTGTAATCACCAAGGTATTACCCATTTGTTTAATAGTAGCTTCTGGAGGAACTAAAGCAAATAAATAAGCCGAAGCCCCGTGCTGAATATCTGTATTAAGCGCTACTGTACCCGTTTTACTACCAATTGCAGCAGTATATCCTCCCAATGCAACAGGAATAACAGATGGAACTGTTTCGGTACTGGTACAATCGTACCCCGTAGCTAAAATTAATGCCTTATTACCATCTGCTATCTCACTCACCGATAAAGCATCTGATCTAAAATCGGCATCCCAAAGCTTTTCCGATGCAGCCTGATCGGCAATTGCAGTATGTGAACCACTTGCTGCTGCAGTGCTGGTAAAAATTAAGTTTGTCTGACGATCCTTTAGAGCAAGAATAGGTACCTTTAAATCGGGCACTTTTAATATTTGTGCTGTTAACCCATCAATGATAACTTGTCCTTTCTTTATTTTGGAATCAATTGAACCATTTAAAAAATCTAGAGAAACTTTTGCTTTTAATGTTGACATAAAATTTAATTTAATTTATTTTTTTGTTTAATTATGAACTTGAAATGCATTTTTTTATTAATTATTCTAGGTTAAAAATCCAGCTAAAGGAAAATAATACCTGGCTATTACTTAACTACGGAAGAATACCCCTTTTCCTTCGCTATCTACTCATAAACTTTGCCGAACTACTCTTATCTACTACCAAACTACCTGTATTCCTTGTTTATCAGACAGTAGTCAGGCATTATATACAACAAAACAGGGAGTATCTCTTACTAAACCAAGGCCGTTTATTATAGATAGCCATTATTTACTAGTAAACTGCCGTAGTTTCATAGTAGATAACCTTTGGAAAGTAGTAATTGCGTTTCCCGAACTATAAAGGCTCGGTTTTATTGGGTAAATAAATGTAAGGACAGTACAAAGAAGGATCCGGTATATAGAAGTTTAATAAATACTACTACTAAATACGGGCGGAAAACAGGAACAAAAACCTTGGGAGGATGTGGATTTGTTTTAAGCAGGTTGCTAAAAGGATTGATTCGCTAAAGGAAGGCTTTTTGCAGAAGAGCGTAAAGTTTTTTGCTGATGTTGCCGATTAGGCTTTGTAAGTTATCGAGGAATATTTTGTGCTAAAAAGGGTAAAACATTAATGGCATTCATTCTTTCGTTATTAGAAAACAAAAGTAGAGTAATAAAAATCGTAGTTCCTATTCTTTTTTTTCAAAACATTGTTTCGAAATATCACTATTTCCACGTTTTAAAATTTATAATCAATGGCAGTATAGGTTGTAGAAATATAACCTATCTAAAAATATTAAATAAATAGTTTTGGAAAAGGGGAAATAAAGGGAGAGTAATGTTGAATTACCCAGTTTATAAACTTTTTTAGAGAGCAACAATTGCAAATTCTTACAATATTTGGTTAGTAAAATAGTAAGAATATATAAGACTTAATTAGTATTTAAATGGTTGTATTTATGGTCTTATAATATATATATATATATATATATATATATATATACTGATGGTTTTGTTGTCAAATATTTAGATATAAATATCCTGTTTTAGAATATAATTCAGCCAATGTATTTTCCTCCTCTTTTGTAAGCTTATTAAATAACTTTTTCTTTAAATTCAAATACCTGATGGTGAATGATTTTCTGAATACAAAATGGAATGATTCTGTATATATAGAGCTAAACGATTCTTTAGCTAATTCTATTTCATTCAATTCATAGAGGCAAATACAATACAATAAATCTAATGTTTCGTAGTAACCTTTTTCAATCAGCTTTCCTAAAGGAGCATTCTTTTGGTATTTGCCATGTAAGATCATATCAAAGGCTTCCTGATACATTTTGCTGTATATAAAGTAGTCTGCCATCATATATTGAAAGAAAGGATAGCTATATTTTTCATCATCTTGTATAGTTTGTTTATCTGCTATATCAAATGCAAGTCTTGTAATTTGCTTTTTATTTCCTGGTGCTGCCAGTAAATTAGAGCCCACTATACGAGCTTGTAAATATGGGTGTAATTTATTGATATTTTTGATGGATAATTTTGGTGGCAATTTCTTTGCCTTACCTGATTTAAGAAAGTTTGCAAGAAATATTAAAGCATGATAATATATATAGGCATCTTCTGTATTCTTTCCTGCTGCATAGGCTTTTATAGCGCGACGATAAACTGGGTTATTTAATTGGTCTATAAAAGGAAACTTCTCCCAGAAAAATTCATGTGCTACTTTAGAATGACTGAGAAAAAACAAGTGTTTATCTAATAGTTGTAAATCCTGACTAAGTATCTCAGCTACGTTCTTACAAGCAAGTTGATAGTTTAAATCTTCGGGTCTATTGATTTCTATTTTGAAAATATCAATGATATAATTCTCTAGTGCAGTAATAGTGTTGAGAGATGATTCCTGAAATTCTTTGTAATGTTTATACCCACAAAAATGGGATAGTATATTCAGGGTTTTGATGGATGGCTTTTTATCTTTATCTATAAAGCCAAAGAATCTACGCATGGTTTGAAAAGAAATATTCTCGCCTGTCTGTTCTGTTATATACAAAGCAAGTTCCTGACATTGATTGCCATACTCTATGGGTAAGCCATATACTTCCTGTACTTTTCTTTTTAAATCTTTCAGTTTCACTTTGTAAAGAACTCAAAAATATTAATCAAATTAATTGAAATGATTAAAATGGACAAAATTGGACAAAATAAATTAAGATCAGTTAGTTAGTTTTGACGGATTATTATTAGCAGTAAATATGGAAATTTATATAATAACGGGAGCGCCTGATGCCAAGAAATCTTCTGTAATTCGAGCACTTACAGGAGTTAGAGATTCTAAACAATTTAATGTTACATTTAAGCATGGCGTAAAAAGTGTATGGATAGAAACTACCTCACCAAATGAAATTAGTAGTACTAAATTTCCAAAGGGTATTTCACCAAATGAATTAATTAAATATCTGAAATCTAAAAAGGTTGATGCTGTAATTATCCCTTTAAGATCATCAAGTTCAAAGTTTGCATTGCCATTAGCAGATGTTTACATAAATAAACTTAACGGTGTAGGATTTACAATCCATAAAGTAATAATGTTTAATGAAAGTATAGCTGTGCCTGTGGGCATTAGTACAGATTTGTTTCATAATACGAAAGGCACACCAGCTAATGAACTTGCAAACAGAATAAGAAAAATTTGGGGAATATTATAAATATGTAAATTATGAAAATTAAAGTACTAATTACAATACTATTAAGTGTAAGTTTATTAAGAGGTAAAACACAGAATCTATTTTTAAACAATAGCGACTATCAGGGAACTACTGAGGTTAGGTTTAATAATGTAAATGCAAAAGCGATTTTACCATTTGCTAATTTAAAGGTAAGATGGGCTAAATGGGCTGCGGAAAACCAAATTAACATTCAAGGTGAAAAAATAAATTGGTTTAGTATAAATTTATATGATTTTGACAGATTTGGAAATGGGAATAAAAAAAGAAGAAAAACATCAGATGAGTTGAATTGGAATCCTTATGATAAAAACGAAGATCCATACAAGACAGTGTTAGAGGAAGGCAAAACAAAAAAAGGTAAAATAACGGGCAAGGGTACAATAGCTTGTAAAGTTGATTTTGATGGGGAAATTGGATTTATTTTAATTAATTCTGAATTTAATGAAGGTATTCCTGTTGGGCTCATTGAAATACTTTCTCCAGTTTTTTCAGAAGGAATATTTGAAATGAATAGAAATTATATTGAATCTAAATTAAATTATGTAGATAATCATTTTATAGATGGCAGCATAGTTCAAATGGGAAAGTATAAAAATATAACATATAAGTTATCTAATATTAACTCAACTATTAGTATTAATAAAGAAAAAGAAGAGTTAACTGAAAAGGGTATAGAAAATCAGAAACAAAATGAGCTTATTTCTAAATATGAAGCAGAATCCAAAAAATCTGAAGAATTGGAAAAGGTAAGGGAAAAAGAAAGACAAGAATTTATCAATTGGTTAGAAAGCACAAAATTCAATATTAAAAGAAAAGTTAGACTATATAAAGTGGATTATAAGTGTGATTATTGTGGTCAAATTTGTCATACTTATTTGGATGATAGTTACTATTTCAGTTTAAATGGTGAAGATAGACTATATTATTATTCAGTTTTTAAGCAAATAGACAGTTTTAATTTAAATAGCATTAATGATAAAATTACTTTCCTTAATCGTATTAAAAAAGCAAAAGAATACATAAACAACAATGATGAATTTGCCAAATATATTATGAATAAAATTAAATTTAATGGCGGTCATTTTAAGTTAAGGCAACAAGATGATTGTTTTGATAGTAAATGCTTATATAGCAAAAATGATTCGCATGAAAGGACGAAAATTAGTGTAAAGCTGATAGAACAAACAACTGATGTACTATCATTAAATATGAGTCAATAAATATATTAAAGTGAAAAAGTAAGTTTTAATAGCAGTATTAATGCTAAGTATTAGAAAAGTATGACAATAATGACAATTATAAGGGAATAATAACATCAGAAGCTTCGGATGCTGATTGTAACAGTAGTTTAGTATTTGTAGTAAAATCCAATGGGAAAGTAGAGAAGTATGACTTAAACGGCAACTATAAGGGAAGTATTACCAATGATGCTACTAAAGCAAGGGTAAGTGGAGATTTAATAATTGTTACCAAAGTAAACGGCAAAGTGGAGAAATATGACTTTAATGGTAACTACAGAGGAACGATATAATTATAATAATCAATTTTAATAAGTTTTCAATCCTTTTCCTTTCAAGGATAGTTCTGTTATACCAACTTAAACGCCAACCAAACCAACCAAACCTTTATAGGGGTAAAACTAGGAGATGTAAACTGGGACTGGAATCCTGCACTGGCAAGAATACCCAGTAAGGTATTTGTAAGACCGAAGAACATAATGGTAAAAGAATAAAATAATAGTAAGCCTCTGAGGATATCGGGGGCTTTTTGTTTATTAAGTTTAATAGCTTTTCTCTTTCATGCTTATATTATTTGGCTGAATGAAAGATAGTATGAATATTTGAAGCACATAACAATAGCATGAGATACTATTTAACAATAATTATTTTTACTACATTACTGCATACAAAGCTTTCGGCACAAGCCGATTTAGTTTGTACAAATATTACCCTTACTCCTACCACTCTTACTAGAGGATACTTGTTTTCGTTTACTTTTAGTGTAAAGAATAACGGTACTACCAATGCGGTTACTTCTCATGCTGCAATATATCTGCAGGATTCTATTAGCAATGCAGTCTATAATATTGCCGATGTATCGGTAGAATCTATTAACGCTGGTGTTCAAACCAGTAATTATACCTTTATTCATCCCTTGCCCTATACTGTTTCTACTAGTAAATTGTTGGTTAAGGTAGTTGTGAATAGTAGAAATGAAGTAGTGGAATCTGTTATCACCAATAATACTACTATCAGCACAAGAGCTTTTACCGTTTCTCAAACAATTCCTAGCGTGCCTAGTACAATAGGAACGCAAATAAATTTACCGTACCCTATTATTCTAATGCATGGTTTTAGTGCCAACGATACTACCTGGTTTTCCTTTCTAAGAGATGTGCAAAGAACCTATGGGTATAGTTATGGAGGTAGTCTGGATTTCTGTTTGAATCAAGATGGCAATCTTGCTACTGGCGAAATAACGAAAGACTTTAAAGACAGAACCAATTTAAATACACTGCATAATGGAGATATTTATACCATCAATTTTGATGTAGATACCAGTGGAAAAAGATATCCTTCTACCTCGGTTGAAAGTAATGAAGCGGCAGCTGAAAAGCAAGGACTAGGCATTTCGAAAGCAATAGAACATGTATTGAATATAACTGGGAAAGATAAAGTGATTTTGGTAGGACATAGTATGGGGGGATTAGCCTCCAGAGAATACTTGCAGAATCCAATAAGATGGCAGGCAGATGGGCAACATCATGTGGCAAAATTATTAACGGTAGGTACACCTCATGGAGGCAGTAATATCAGTTTAACAGGATCTTCCCTGGCTGGTTTAGATGAATATTCCGAAGCCGTAAGAGACCTTCGGGAGACCTATTATGTAACCAGCGATAGTGGTGTGTATTTATATGGTGGCAAGGAAAGTTTGAGTGTAATGGAAAACAGTTATATCTATAGTTATTACAATGCCGATGTAAATTGCAATGGGGTAATAAACGAAACCATTACGGGAATTAATCATAAACCTATACCGCTTGATATTGCATATACTGCCATTATTGGTAAGGATGATTATACCGGAACTTTATGTTCCAATTGCGATGGAGTAGTAGGAACTAAAGAAGCTGATTTTAATAATTATCTGCCACAAGTACAAGCCGATACTTTAATTAGTGAAGGCACCGGTACTTTGATTAATCCATGGCATTTATCGGAACCAAAACATACGAGCTGTATTATAAGAGGATTAGATGAACCGGATACAAAAGACAAAGCATATAAGGTAAGTACGAGCGGTTATTTTGAGGGGTATTTTTCTGCCAAAAATGCGGTAGCCAAAATAACTACGGATAGTGATTATTATAAGTTTTCTGTCAATAGTAATGGTTTACTTTCCCTAGGATTGTACAATATACCTATTCCTGTTGCTGTATTTAAAATAATTGATTCTACTTCCAATACGGTAATTTTTTCCTGGCAAAGCAATGGAAAAAGCTTTCTGGATACCACAATAAAAGGGTTAAATCCTGGCATCTACTACTTGAATGTTTATGGAATTCCCGATGCGAATTCATGGCGTTATCCTTACACCGTAAAACTGAAGTTTACAACCCTTATACCCTGTTTGGGCAAAACAATTACTCCAAATGATATCAGCATTGTTCATGCGTTGGTAAATTTATCGGGGGATAGTTCACAAACAATTTTGTCCGACTCTACAGGACGATATTTGTACGATGTAATGAAGGTTGGTAACTATACACTTACTCCGAAGAAGAATAATGATATTAATAAAACCAATGGAGTAACTTCCTTAGATTTAGCATTGATACAAAGCCATATTTTAGGCAAGACAAAACTAAATTCCCCCTTCAAAATAATTGCTGCTGATGTAAATGGCGATGGTAAAATAACGACCCTTGATTTAGTAAATATGAAAAGGCTAATACTTGGGTTGGATACCACTTATACCAATATCGCTACCAACGAAAAAAGACTTTGGGCTTTTGTAGACAGTAGTTATAAATTCCCCGATAGTACAAACCCATTTCCATTCAAGGATAGTATTAGTTATAACGGATTAAATACCATTAAATTCAACCAGACATTTATAGGTGTTAAACTTGGAGATGTTAACTGGGATTGGAATCCGGCATTGGCCAGAAAAGCCAATAAGTTTTTTGTAAGACCGAAGGGATTTAATAAAACTAAATAAACTTATACTAAAAGGTTTAGGGGTTTGAGAAAAATAATCCATATTTGATTAAAATCCATTTCATGAAGTGCAGCTTTATACTCATATTGATTACCGTATTTTTGACGATGAACAAAGTCAATGCACAGTATAAGACAGATCAGATTATTATACAATTTAAAGTTCCAATTCAAAAAGAAATAAAACAACTAACTACCGATAAATCCTTTGGAATAGTAACGTTGGATAATATACTTAGAAAGTATGGGTTGATAAAAGTGCAGAAAATAGTTGCAACCAAAGAGCTGCATAATAGATTATTTGTTTTGAAGTTTTCTTCCAAAACAGTAATAACCAGTGTAGTGGAAGAACTTAAAAGTTTATCCATATTAGATTATGCCGAACCAGATAATATAGGGAAGAGTAGTGGGGTGAAAAAAGTAGTTCCTAATGACACTTATTTTTCTTACCAATGGAGCCTGAATAACAATGGTAGTTTTTCCATGTCGCCTGCCAAAGCTGGTGCCGATATTGATATGGAAGAAGCATGGGCATTGCAAAGCGGTGATACTGGTATTATTGTTGGTATAATAGATTCTGGAATTAAAATAGATCATCCTGACTTTGCAGGAAGAATATGGAAAAACTATGCCGAAATACCTGCTAATGGGAAAGATGACGATAACGATGGATATATTGATGATATTAATGGATGGAACTTTGCTTATGGGAATAATAATGTGATGGATGATGAGGGGCATGGTACCAATGTGGCTGGCATTATTGGGGCGAAAAGTAATAATGGACTTGGATATACCGGTGTAGACTGGAAGTGTAAATTAATGGCCTTGAAAACGCAAGACAGCTCTGGTTATGGATATTATTCTGCATGGGCATCTGCTATATATTATGCTGTAGCAAAAGGTGCAAGAGTTTTAAATATGTCGGTAGGCGGACAAGCTAATTCTACTACTATTGCCAATGCTATCAGTTATGCACTGGCACACAATGTAGTAGTGGTAGCCTGCATGATGAATTCCAATTCAGATACGGCATTCTATCCTGCAAAATATACTGGCGTAATAGCTGTAGGTGCTACCAATCCTAATGATACCAGATGTAATCCTTTCTTCTGGAGTTCCACCAGTGGCAGTAATTATGGAAGTCATATTTCTGTTGTTGCTCCAGGGAATTATATTTATGGTCCGAATAATAAATCCAACACAGATTATAGCTGGTATTGGGGAGGCACTTCTCAAGCTACACCTCATGTTGCTGGACTTGCTGCTTTATTGCTGGCACAGGATAGTTCCAGAACACCTGCACAAATAAAATCTATTATAGAAACTACAGCCCAGGATCAGGTAGGTCTTCCCTCCGAGGATACTCCTGGTTGGGATCAGTATTATGGATATGGTAGAATAAACGCTTATCGTGCATTGAACTATTATTATACCTACATAAATGGCAAAGTGATTACCCTACAGGGTACTAAAGTTAAAAATGTATTGATTACAGAAACAGGTACAAAAAGCATTGCTACACCAACAGTTTTAACAGATAGCTTGGGGAATTATATTCAACAATTAGTGAAGGGCTTTTCTTATACTGTAAAAGCAACTAAGAACAACGATATTAGCAAAGCTAATGGGGTAACTACTTTAGATGTTGCATTAATTCAAAGCCATATATTACAAAAAAGTATTTTGAATAGTCCTTATAAAATAATAGCAGCTGACGTAAATGGAGATGGAAAAATTACAACCCTCGATATAGTGCTCATGAAGCGTTTGATACTTGGGTTGGATACAACTTTTACAAATTCCAAAACAGGGGAGAAGAGGCTATGGACATTTGTAGACAGTAGTTATACTTTTACTGACAGTACCAATCCTTTTCCTTATAAAGATAGTGCTACTTATTCTACTACAAACGTAAGTCAGTTGAATCAGACTTTTATAGGAATAAAACTAGGAGATGTAAACTGGGACTGGAATCCAGCACTTGCAAAATGTATAAATCCTTTAGGCAAGGAGGCAATAGGCAAAGAGGAATACAAATTACAAGGCAAGAAGAAATACATTAATAATGTATTGAATCGTTAGTTTTTGGGATTTAATAACTGTCAACTTATTAGAGGAGAATACAACTTAATCTGTATTCTCCTGTCTCATTACTCCTTACTCCTAAAAAAATTAATCTTCTCTATGTCTTCCACCGCCTGGAGGCCCAAAGTTTTGCATCATCTCTTTAATAGTGGTTCTATATTCTTCCCTTGTTACTTTCTTACCTTTGGTAGGTTGTTTAATATCTTTTTTATTTACAGTAGGTTTAATTTCTGTTGCTGTAAATAAAGTTTCACCATTATTTACATCCAGCATTAGGATTGCACCAGGTAACCCACCATTATTTTCAGGACCTACAGGACTCATAATATCCTCAGCAAACCAAGCGGCAAGATCTACTGTTACTTCTTTCAATTCAGGGGGCTTATTAGCAGCTGTATCATTTTCACTCCCTCTTCTTTTAAACATTCCACCTGCAATTTTCATGGTTTGTTTAGCTACTGCTTTAAAACAATTATGCCCTAAAACTTTTTTAGTCTCACCAGTTAGTTTCCAGGCTTGCTTTTTTATACTATCGTTAATGATGAATGTTTTTGAAAACAATTCTGTTTGTTCAACCTGTACTCCAGTAGCATAGTTTTTATAAATTTCACCTCCGTCGCCAGGCATTTTAAAACCCATTCTCATACCGCCTCCATTTCCGCCATCAAAAGGGTCTGGACTTTCATCTTCAGGAACAGCTTTATAAATAGAAGTACTATCGCTGAACAACAAAAGGTGTTTACTGATTCTGAATTCAGGCATCATGGCTTTCATTTCTTCATCCTGAATCCGTTTATACATATTAATTTTTCGTTCGTAAGTTATTACGCCTTCTTTTACCTGAGCTTTTGAGTTTAATATGGTTATAGAAACCAAACTAATCAACATTAATATTTTCTTCATTTTAATTATTTGCCCAAAAATATCATTTATGGTTAAATAATTAAATCTTTAAACAATTGTTTTCAAATCTATAACAGGTAAAATTCTGCTAAAAGTTTGTTTTATATGAAACAGAGCAATGATTATCATCCTTTGGTCGGGAAAAAACATCATTCAGTCGGTTGGTAAAGCTGTTTAAATAATTCTTATAATATTTTCGGTTATTAAAATTATTAAAATCGACTATCTTGTAATGGTATTAAGACAAAAATTCAATATTATATCTTCTAAAATTTAGAAAATTAGAGCAGTATATAATAAAATATGTTAATAATACGTTCGAATAACTAGTAATTCCGTCAAAATGAAAAAAAGTATACCTTTTTGCAATTTTACATTGAATAATTGTATTCAATGTAACTTGTTGACCAAAACGAGCTATAAGGTTTTAGCAGTACTTTTTGTGTTGCTAATTGCAAACTTATCATACTCTCAAAGGGTTTACAATCCTTCTAGCACACCAGGTTATGATTCTGCAAAGGCTGCCAAAGCGGTATCTTCTTATGCCGGTGTTTCTTTTACCACAGATTATCCAGATTATGAACCAGGGGATACAGTATATTTTAAAGGAGGAGGTTTTCTCCCAAACGAACAAGTATCTATTAAGGTTTCTTTTAGAGATTCATTACCGCATTATGGTACTGCTTATGATCCCTTTACAATAAATTGTGATGCAAATGGCGCTTTTACTGCTACATGGTATGTAGATAGTCAGAATCTATACAAAAGACTTATGGCCACAGCTATTGGTTTAAGTTCGGGTAGGTCTTCTTTAGCTTTATTTACAGATGCAACTCTCTCAAATAGTTGCTATTTTGCTCCTGATAATACTTATACCACCTTTGCAGCTAATGACGATGGTTCTCTTGGTCCTATAAATTTGGGATTTACTTTCAATTTATATGGAGTAGCATATACACAATGTTATATTAATAATAATGGTAACATAACTTTTACAGGGGCTAATGGTACTTATTCGTCTACTGGTTTCCCCAATACTATTCCAATGGTTGCACCTTTCTGGGCAGATGTAGATACCCGAGGAACAGGAAGCGGACTAGTGAGTTATAAACTTTATTCCAATAAAATAGTAGTTACCTGGCCAGGAGTAGGATACTACAACGCTAAAACTACTTCTCTGAATACTTTTCAGGCAATATTGACCGATGGGACTGATGTAAGTATTGGATTGGGTAATAATGTTGAATTTAACTACGGTAGCATGAACTGGACAACAGGTGATGCAAGTGGTGGTGCAAGTGGATTTGGTGGTACACCAGCAACAGTAGGAGTTAGTAAAGGAGACGGAACTAATTATGTTCAGGTTGGCAGATTTGGATTGAATAGCAGTGTTTATACAGGAGCGGCAAACACCGTTACGAATGGAGTACATTATTTAGACTATGGTTGTTTTGCATTTAATGTTTCTAATGCAACTAATATTCCTCCTTCAGTAAGTGGGGTACCTTCAAATGATACACTTACTGTATTGTGTGGAAATACTTCCACTTTAGCGTTAACATTCTTACCTCCAGAAACCAATCAAACTGTTTCTACTACAATTAATACGAATGGTTTATGCAATGCTACTACATCCAGTACTTCTGGTACATCCTCTGTAGCAAGCGTTAATATAACTGGAGCTCCTTGTAATTTAGGTGCTCATACAGTAACTTTTACAGCATCAGATAACTTTAATCCAGCAGGTGTAACCACGGTAAGTGTAGTGATAAATGTGATACAAGCTACTATAACAGCAGGAAGCAATTCTCCTGTTTGTACTGGAAGTAGCATCAACCTTACTGCTACTGGCGGTGTCGCAGGGGCAAGTTATAGCTGGACTGGCCCTAACGGGTTTACATCCACTAGTCAAAATCCTACAATTACTAATGCAACCACTGCAATGGCTGGTACCTATACAGTTGCAGTTACTACTGCAAACGGTTGTTCTTCCACTGCTTCCACCGTTGTGGTAATTAAATCAACATCAACTTCTTCTACAAACCTAACTATCTGTTCCAATGCTTTACCTTATTCCTGGAATGGATTGACTTTTAGTGTTGCGGGAACACAAACTGCTCATTTAACGAATAGTGTAGGTTGTGATAGTGCTACTACTTTAATATTGACTGTAAAAGCTACAAGTTCCTCTACAACTAATTTGAGTATTTGCCCATCTGCTTTACCTTATACATGGAATGGATTAACTTTCAACGCAGCTGGTACACAGGTTGCTCATCTTACAAACAGTGTAGGATGTGATAGCGCTGCAACTTTAATATTAACGGTAAAAGCTACCAGTACCTCTACTACTAATTTAAGCATTTGTCCTTCAGCGTTACCATATTTATGGAACGGATTAACCTTCAATGCTGCTGGAACACAGACTGCTCATTTAACCAATGCTGTTGGGTGCGATAGTGCTGCAACATTAGTGTTGACTTTAAAGGCAGCAACAACTGCCACTATCAATAAAACTGTTTGTAGCTCTTACACATGGCATGGAACAGCATACACAGTAAGTGGAGTTTATACATTTGATAGTTTAAATGCAAAGGGATGTGATAGTTTAACTACACTGAACCTAACCGTTAATTATCCTACAACTGCAACTATTAATAGAACAGTTTGTAGTTCTTACACATGGCATGGAACAACTTACACATTAAGTGGAACCTATACATTTGATAGTTTAAATGCAAAAGGATGTGATAGTTTAACTACATTAAACCTCACCGTTAATTATCCTACTACAGCAACTATTAATAAAACAGTTTGTAGTGCTTATTTATGGCATGGAACAACTTACACAGTAAGTGGATCATATACATTTGATAGTTTAAATGCAAAGGGATGTGATAGTTTAACTACATTAAACCTAACCATTAATTATCCTACTACTGCAACTATTAATAAAACAGTTTGTAGTTCTTACACATGGCATGGAACTACTTATACCACCAGTGGTTCATATACATTTGATAGTTTAAATGCAAAGGGATGTGATAGTTTAACTACACTGAACCTCACCGTTAATTATCCTACAACTGCAACTATTAATAGAACAGCTTGTAGCTCTTTCACATGGCATGGAACAACTTACACAGTAAGTGGTTCTTATACATTTGATAGTTTAAATGCAAAGGGATGTGATAGTTTAACAACATTAAACCTAACCATTAATTATCCTACTACTGCCACTATCAATAAAACAGTTTGTAGCAGCTATACATGGCATGGAACAACATACACCGTAAGTGGGTCTTATACATTTGATAGTTTAAATGCAAAGGGATGTGATAGTTTAACTACATTAAACCTCACCGTTAATTATCCTACTACTGCCACTATTAATAAGACAGTTTGTAGTTCTTATACTTGGCATGGAACAACCTATACCGTAAGTGGAGCTTATACATTTGATAGTTTAAGTGCAAAGGGATGTGATAGTTTAACTACACTGAACCTAACCGTTAATTATCCAACT
>Ga0007873_1000184_pt1 | contig 18420 bp, 14 predicted proteins | sample CryBogCBH26May08_FD_71228 | JGI IMG/M metagenome (GOLD analysis project Ga0007873, IMG submission 71228) | Freshwater microbial communities from Crystal Bog, Wisconsin, USA - CBH26May08 | ecosystem: Environmental > Aquatic > Freshwater > Lake | place: Crystal Bog, Wisconsin, USA | collected...
ACGGGCATGGTGCAATGGTAGCATACGGGTCTCCAAAACCTTTGATCTGAGTTCGAATCTTAGTGCCCGTGCAGATTAAATAAATTATCATGAATAAAGTATCGACATATTTTAAGGATAGTTATCATGAGTTACAAGAAAAGGTAACCTGGCCTACTTGGTTGCAATTACAACAAAGTACATTAATTGTACTTGTTGCAACTGTAATCATTACTGGCTTGGTTTCTTTGATGGATTTTGGTAGTAACCAACTACTGAGATTAATATACTCACTGTTTAAGTAAATCATTTTATGGAAGAAGAAATAGTAGTAGAACAGGCAGCTCCTCAACCTGAACAACCCGATACTAAATGGTATGTACTAAGAGTTGTAAGTGGTAAGGAAAGAAGTGTAAAAGAATATTTGGATAAGGATATTGCCCGCAGTGGTTGGACTAATATTATTAAACAGGTGTTTCTTCCAATGGAAAAGGTTTACAAAGTTACTAACGGTAAGAAGGTAATGAGAGAAAAGAACTACTTCCCTGGATACTTAATGATGGAGGTAATAAGCGGTAAACTTACGGATGATATCGTTCAACATGTAAGCGGAATCTCCAACATTATGCACTTCCTTACAGATGGTAAAGGTGCAAAAGGAAACATCATCTCTTTAAGAAAGAGTGAAGTAAACAAGATGCTAGGAAGAGTTGATGAAATGAATGATCAAGGTATTTCTATTAGTGAACCATTTATTGTTGGTGAAACTATTAAAATTATTGAAGGACCATTTAATGACTTCAACGGGGTTATTGAAGAAGTTCATGATGAGAAAAAGAAACTTAAAGTTAGCGTTAAAATATTTGGCAGATCTACTCCTGTAGAGCTAAACTACGTACAAGTCGAAAAACTAAACTAAATAAATATCGATTTATAGTATAAGTTATTTTAGCCCTGGTCTATAGACCGGGGCTAATTGTTTTTAGCAGAAGTAATTATCGAATTACCTATTGCGCAATCCATACATCGTTTATGATCGCAATAATATTTTTTAAGTTGTATTAATCCCTGAGAATCAAAAGCATTTTCATTACTAATTCCTTCTTTCATCCAGCTTGAAAGAATATAATTTTTTTCTGGATTTATCTGCGTTAACCAATGCATCATTCTTTCTTTAATAGTATCTTCTTGCTGGTACTTTGCATATGCAAATAGTATTGGCACAATTGTATTTATTAGAATATTATCTGCCATTTCTTCACCTACTTGTTTTTGTCTTAAAATAGATTCCTTTCCAAATATGTAGTGGTTGTCCCAATAAAAAGATGTATTTACAATTAGTAAGTTCTTTATAATTTTTAAGTCTTTGGTTTCTTTTATTGAAGAAAATAAATGTGTTGATTGTTGTATAAGCATCGCCAGTTGTGCAATTCGGATTGTTGGGAATCCCGATGGGCGCATTCTTAGGAATATAGGTTGTAAAACAATTTGCTTTAGTTCATATTTCAGCTTTAAATAATGGTACTCTTTTCTTAGTTTAAAGCGATATTCATCGTCTATTATAGAATTATCTTCATTTAATAAGTTAGCTTGCCCCATTAATAGTGCTTCAATCTGAAAAAGTTGATTCTTGTGTTTTGCAAGTATATTTACAGGTATAGATTTTGCAACTTGTATAAATAATTCATCGTTTAGCTTTAAACCAAAATTCTTTGCAAGCATCCACCATAGAACTTCTTCCCAATGATGTTTCGACTCTTCGTAAAGTGCTAATATTTTACTTGTTTTTATTTCTAATCTTTCAATAGTCAGTCGTTCTTTCCAACTTGTCCATATAATAGGATTTATATATTGAAGAAAAGAAGCACATGGAAGGGCATCTGGGGTATTCATTAATATTGAATACCTATCAAGCAACCATTTAGGTACTAAATTACTAATGGTTAATTGTGGTATATTCTGTCCATTGAAGTTTTTAATCTGGCTATTATTATTCCATACAATATGAAGTATGACTGTATTGTAATTTGAATCCATTTCATGTTTATGCAAATTCCAATCTGATGAATTTACATGGATTTCAATATTTCCAACTAATTTTATTTCATTTACTTTGATAGAAGCATCCGAGAAATCGGGTCCCTGATTTGTATTGTATGCTCCAGGATGTAAAATATGCAGATTCTCACCATCATCCGTTATAAGATTAGTATGTTGGAAATATTGATGCTGCCAGATAAAGTGTAATAATTTTTCAGGAACAATCATATAGGGCTATTTAGCGTACTAAGTTACACTTTTAGCACTACCACAAACAATTTGTTATATTGCTATAACTTCTAAAGCCTTTACAACTCGGCTGATAGGCAGACCCATCACGTTGTAAAAATCACCTTCTATTGAATTAATACCTGTTACACCTATCCATTCTTGAATTGCATAGGCCCCGGCTTTATCATAGGGTTTGTATTGATCAATATAGTACTCAATTTGCTCTATTGTAAGGGTATTGAATCGAACAAATGTTATGTCATAGAAACTGATAATATTAGTTTTCGATATTATATAAACACCAGTAATTACTCGATGTTTTTTGCCGGAGAGTTTACTTAAAATATTGATAGCATCCTTTCTGTTTTCGGGCTTTCCAATTATTTCGTTTTCTAAAACTACAACGGTGTCAGCTGCAATTACAATGATGTTTTTTTGTTCAGTTGTATCAAACGATGACCATACAATTTTGGCTTTCTCATAAGCTATATGAACAGGAACTTCTTCTATACAAATATCTTTAGGATAATCTTCCTTAGTATGTAATACTTTTATTTCAAAAGATATTTCAGCCCACTCTAACAATTGTTTTCTTCTGGGTGATTGAGAAGCTAGAATTATTTTTTTATTTTGCATATAGCAATGTTAGGCTTTGTAAGAAATAAAGAAAAGCATACTTAATATGCCGGTTAGCATTATCCATTTTAAATAACTACTTAACTGATGGAAATCTCCTGTGTTATTCGCTTTCAGCAATAATTTAAATACCCATATTAATGGAGCAACTATCAATAAGAGAGAATATATTGCGCTAAGCCACCAGCCAAATGAGATAATGTAAATATTGATAATTAATATTGCAGCCATTAAAACAATTAACCAGACTGCAATAAATACTTTGGTTGAGTTTTGTCCCCAAACAATAGGCATAGTTGTGCAACCAAACTTTCTATCACCTGCTACATCTTCCATATCTTTTATTACTTCTCTAATCAGAGAAATGATAAAAGCAAATCCACCATAAGTTACACTTAGTTTAAATATTTTCTGGTTTATAAGTATACTGTTGCTTAAATTATTGTGAGTTCTAAGTTCCGCAAGACTGATAATAAATACTACCCAGGAACTTAATAGTGCGATAAGTATATTACCCAATAAAAATTTTCTTTTCAACGAAACAGAGTACACAAATAGTAAGATTACGCACAAAAGATTCATTAGGGCTATCCAATGAATACTTAATTTATACGAGAGGTAGAAACCAAACAAGATGCCTACTAAACTAAATATTAAATGCCACAGCAAAACCCATCTTCTATTAATTATTTTACCTACAACAGTTTTGTGTGGTTTATTTATCTGATCAATATTCTGGTCAAAATAATCATTGATGATGTTTCCACCACCTGCTATCAATAATGATGAAAATAGTAACAGTAAAAAATAGGAAATTGGGATATTAAATTGAGCATGATTATTACTTAGTACAGGGCTGATAATACAGTATCGAACCAATATCTGTGTAATGATAACAAACACTAGGTTCTGCCATCTTACTAACTGAAAAAATGCACTAATCTTTCTCACAATATGGGGGTTTATCTATTTATATAGATTGTGTATTTGTTTCGTTAGACCAATTGCCTTGCAGTTTCATTACTTTTTCTATTACATCTCTTACACAACCCCTTCCTCCAGAGAAAGGTGAAACGTAATCTGCAATTGCTAGCACATCCTGAGTTGCATCGGAAGGACAAGTAGCCAGATGTACACTTTTCATGGCTTCAATGTCTGGTACATCATCTCCCATAAATAATACGTTGGAACTGGAAATATTCTTATTGGCAAGATACTCTTCAAGTATACTAAATTTATCTACTGCCTTCATGTATACATCGGTTATGCCAAGCGTACCCAATCTATATTCAACCTCTGTTGAAGAACCTCCAGAAATAACAACTATATGGTACCCTTTTTTTATCGCCAGTTGCAAGGCAAATCCATCTTTGGTATTCATATTTCTAGCCATCACACCATTGGGAAGAATAATTAAGGAACCATCAGTCATTACACCATCTACATCAAAAACGAATGTAGTAATCTGTTTAAAATAATCTAGAACATTATGCATTGTTTTAGTTTGAATGTTTGATGGTATTTATTTCTGACTATCTCTCCATTCATATACCCAGCTACTCTGAATCATTTCTAAATGACCTTCATTGCATTCTTCCCTTTTGCCTTCAAAGTTGGGCAATTGCAATACCCATTCTATCAAATCTGAGAAGCGTATTCTATAAATCTTGGATTCATTGAAATCATCACCGAACTTTTCGTATAATTTCAAGGCTATGTCTTCGTAATCTTTCCAATGTATTGGGGGTTCGTACTGGCTCATATTTGTTATTTTGTAAGTATTATTAAAGGTTAATTATTCTCCCAGAAATTGTGTTTGGTCAGGTACCGTAATCTCTATATCGCCACTACCTTCAAGTAATCTGCACTGACAACCTAATCGTGAGTTTAATCTCGGGTTTACAGCACGGTCTATAAAATCCTCTTCCTTATCGCTTAGCTCTTTTATAAATTCTTCACCCTTATCTATATATATATGACAGGTGCTACAAGCACAAACACCACCACAATTATGGTGTAACTCTAAATCATTGTCCAGCAATGCCTCTAAAATAAAATCACCCGATGGTATATTTTGTAATAGAACTGGTGCTAAATCTTTCTGCTCAAAATTTATTTTAATGTTATACATGGTTATTTGTTAGTGTCGGCAAAATTAATGGCATATGCCTTTATTCATTTGAAATTTATAAAAGAAAACTATTTTAAACGCATAAATTTTCATATCTCGAATGCCAAGAAACATTTATTTTAGAAAAATGTTTAGAAAAAAGAAAAAATATTTTTCAATGTTAAATAATTATTATTATATTTGCAATCGATTCCGGAATACGGAATTTATTAAAACGTTTTTTAGTTCGGTTGCTTGCTCATAATGGCCCCGTTTGGTTTTCCAAATGGGGTTTCTTTTTAATACCGGTATTAGGAGGTGAAATAATACATTTTAAACCCATATTTTGCAGTAGGAATCGTTAAGAGAGCTACTAATGCTATAAAGATTTGTGCTTTAGCAAGTTTTTTGTTTACAAGCATAGTGAACTAGGTAATTACAAAAAATCAAGTTCTGTATTTACTGGATGTTTAACGCAGTTGGACTTTGTAATAGAATCTCCACATCAAATTCTCGGATTAAATATCCATTATCCATCATCCATTATCCTTTCATTCTCTTTACTATCCTTAATTTATGGGTTCTTTCGCCTGTTTCAGTATGTATTATCCCACCCATATCTATTTTATCCATCCTTACATTGCCCGATGCATGTATGATTGTACTGTTATCAACTAAAACACCTACATGTATTATTCGGCCTTCTCCATTGTCAAAAAATGCTAGATCACCACAAACCGCTTCCGATAAAAATGCTACCTCCGTTCCATACTCTATTTGTTGCCATGCATCTCTCGGTAACCATATCCCCATTAGTTTATACAACTGTTGAGTAAGACCACTACAATCTATTCCAAATGCCGATTTTCCTCCCCACAAATAAGGTGTATGCAGGTACTGTTCCAGAATACAGATAATACTTTGTTTGTTAAATGGATACAAGCTTTCATCTAAAAACGGATAACTTATCTGCATTTTATCTAGTACTATCTGATTGCTGTAATAGGGGGTACCTATGCCAATCCTACAATTACTATGGTTTATATAAAGTTCCTGAATAGCTTGTAAAAAATAGCCCTCTTGTTTTGGTAAGTAATGCTGCAGTACTATTTGTTTCTTTTGCACCCAGCCTATATAGCCGTCATAACTGCACTCAATAGCCACAAAATCGCTCTCTATACTTATCACTTTACCGGTTTCTCCTAGCAATAGTTCACTCACCATCTCGCTTTTATGCGATGGTTCTTTTCTAAGAGGCGCTACTGCAACAATACAAAAAGTATATTCCATTTAATGAACATTTTGATTCACAAATTAAGTACTTTTTCGTACTACTTTATTAAGAAGCGGGTTGAGTTAATCGTTTAGAATTCTTTTTGTGGTTATCTGAAGCTAAACAATACAGTTTTTGCAGATTCAGTAGGGTACTAAAGCAAAATATCAAATAATGTTGCAAGCACAAATAGCGCCCTCTGTATGGTCAAATAATTATTTCAAACAACCTTTAAAAGTTGGAGGATACTAAGAAATCTTATTTACAGAAATTATTCAGTTTATTCGTTTATATGTATTCCCTTACAACCATTCGTTTTGAAAGGATTAGATTCCTCCGATTTTATAGTCACGTTTTTAAGAAATATCTCTTCCGACTGTTTACATTCAAAACCTTTGTTGGACGTAATAGAAATATTCTCGAAATATAAATGATGTATTTTCTGTGTGGCTAACCCTTCTAAAAAGAAAGCTCTGTCTGCTCCATTACAAACAATGTTTTTACAATAAAAATTTGTAAACTCAGGTATTTTATTGTTTTCCGTTGGCAGTACATCTTTCTTGCTTTTGCCCGCAGTTACATTGGCATAATCGGTCGTAAAGGAGAATACTTCCTGCTCTATATTGCGCATATAAATATCCTGAATGTATATATTGTGAACGTATCCACCTACTCCCGAATTACTTTTAACCCTTACCCCTATATCACTGCCATTAAAAGTACAGTTCGATACAAAAATATTGTTCATTCCCCCATCCGTATTACTGCCTATTACAAATCCACCATGTGCCTTCAATACTGTACATTCTGCTATCACTATGTTCTCCAGATTGGCCGACTGTGGCGTTTCTGTTTTTCCACTCGATTTCATACATATGCCATCATCTCCCGCACTTACCGTACAATTGTAAATTACTACATTCTTACAAGCGCTAATATCTATGCCATCACCATTCTGAGCAGCATAATCATTATACACATTTACCTTGTCCATCGTTAAGTCCCTGCAATTATTAGGGTAAAAAACAAACTTAGGCGAGTTTCTAAAGGTTATTCCTTCCAGTAATACTTGCTTACATTTTATAAAGTAAACCATATAAGGTCTTAAAAAATCCCTGGCTGCCAAATAGTCATCAGCCGTAACATTGCTTTTTTCTTTCAACTGTTTTACATATTCTTCTCCTGCATAAGCTTCCCTGCTTGGCCACCATACTTTCCCATCATTGCTCAATACGCCGCCTTTGTTTTGCAATATCTGCCAGGTAGTCTTATCTACCTTACTCTTTTTTACTTCTCTCCAGCTATCACCGGCACCATCAAATATTCCTTGCCCCGTTATGGCAAAATTGCTCGCTTCATAAGCGTATATCGGCGATTTGGTTACAAACTTATTGCCCTTATTGCCGGGGTTTATCATCGGGTATTGAGTATGATCTTCAGTAAAGTTTATTTCAGCTCCTTTGCTGGCATATAAGTTCACATTACTCTTCATTTCTATAGGACCGGTAAGCCATTGTCCTTCAGGAATTATTACCGTTCCACCCCCTGCAGCGGTACAGGCATCTATAGCATCATTTATAGCTTTTGTATTCAGGAAATTCTTCACCGGCTTTGCCCCAAAATCAGTAACAATAAATTTCTTATCAGGAAAATTAGGTGTTTTTACTGCCTCCATCTTAAACGGAGCATTCTCTATATAATAAGCAATCCCTTTATGCTGAGCAATTCCCGTAATAGCTATCGTTACAAAAACAAATAGCAGCATCGTATTCTTTTTCATGTTTTTTTGTTGATTACTCTCCAAAAGTATGCCACAATGTTTTTGTATAAGTAATTTACTACGGAAACGATGGCATAAATTAGGGATAATCAATACTCTTATACATTGCTATTGTACTGATATATAATGGGAGATAAGTGGACGAATCTAAAGCAAGTAATTAGGAAATAGTACTCCAGTGATAGATATGCTTATTGCCAATAGAAAAAAGAATATAGAATAATTAGGATGAAGAATTAGTTGAATAAAATAACGCTATTGATGCTGCAAGGTCTTTTCTAATTTTTGAACCAATTCTGCTGTGTGTTCGCAAATGGTTATCAATTCTATATTCGTATTAAAACCACAGTTTCTTACTTTTATAAAAGTACCATACTCGTTGTAAAATTCTATTATCTGGTTAACCGTAGGATTCTTGGTAAGTTCTTTACAAACAGTAAATGCTCTGGAGGATAACAATTTGTTGTCGTAGAGTTCTTTTATTGAAATATCATTTCTCAACTTACCCATAACCATACAAAAGTAACACAATGATTTTGACATTTACATCAACATGACAACTGTCATGTTTTATGTATGATAGAATATGAGATTTAATTATTAAACAAAACTGCTGCTGATAATGTAAAATAAAACAAATAAGGGTGATTTGTATTCTTAAACTGAATAAAGGGAATTATTCTCCAGCCAAACTAAGTTCTCTTCTCAGCAATGTCTTATTTTTCCTTCACTACCTAATATTAGAACTACTCAACAGGAATATTAACGCTGCTGTCTTCTCGAATTATAAACCTTCTATTAACCAAAAATGTATCATAAATTTTACTTGTGCTTATACCTGCCGTTCAAATTGCTCATTACTAGATCTAAATAAATTTGAACATTTTCTAAATGTCAAAATATTTTTCTAATATAGGTTATAATATATTGGTTCAACTAAATTCAAAAAGAGTTCAGGAGTAATTGAAAGTATATTATTGGGGTCCAATTACTTAAACGCTGGTACAATATCGCTAGCTATTCAAACGCTGATATGCTATTTTAGAAATGTTTTTGATAACCTCAGATAGTTTATTGAAGTCCTTTCCTTTCGTCATTACAGTTATTTCATAACGTTTATTACCCGAGTATACAATACCACATTCATGAAGTTCATGTATTGTGTCATCGCCAGCCTCCCCAAACTTATGGGCAATTTTAGCAGAGTCAGGTAGTCCACCCGTCAATCCGCCATTAAAATCGGAATGAGACAATAATTCCATAGCAAATTCAGAATCATCAATGGTTAATAAACCTGCATTATAAAGGGATTCAAAAAATATAGAATAATCTTTTATATTAATTGGATAATCAGAAGCTTTCATGTCAGGTTCTTTAAAACCAAGCTCGGTAAAAGTATTTTTAAATTCAGTATTATCCATATTGTTATTTAATAACATAGTGGCATTATTGTCGGAATATTCAATCATATACTTCAGCAATTCCCGGATAGTATAACTTTTGCCCAACTCAATTGATTTATTAGTATAATATACAGCTTTATTCGAATTAAAAGGCTGGTTGAAAGTCAATGTTTTATTAAGATACCCTGGATGCTTTTCATTTACCCTGAGAAAAGTAATTAATTCAGGTACTTTCATTAAGGAACCCGGACGATATGGTTCTGCCTCATTTATACAAATCCATTCTCCCTGACCAAAAACCCGCATATAAACCGATGCAGTAGTTAAAGCCCCAGCTTGTTTATAATTTTGAATAGTACTATTTATTTCATCTTTTATAGGCTGAAGATTCTCCGACTCACAACTTTGTTTGTAAGTTACTAATGGCTGTATATACTTATATTCAGTTAGTCTTTTTACAGTTAGTCCACAACTCGGTGTCGTCGATTTAATTTCTGCAATCTGTTCATTTGCTTTTTGGGAATCAAAGTATTTACAACCAAAATAAGTAACTACAAACGTTAATGGTATAAAAATTAAGAAGTATATTATAGGCAGCTTTCGTTTCAACATATTTCGTTATAGTAAGCCAACAAAATTAAGTGCTAAGTATTTTAATATATGTTAATTCCTTTTATGTTATGCTAATTGTATAATGTATAGGTGTTGAAATTCTATTCTCAGTAGTGTATAATTTACCTTTCACCAGCTTTTCTTATAGCCACCCAAAATGAAAATTGACGATCCTGTCTTTTAAGGTTTTAAACCATCATAAATCAAAAATACATCTCAAATGGATACCTTTTCCCGCCGCTGCTGCTCAAATTATTTGTTCGCTGCTGAGCGTACTTAGTTCTTCTTATTTGTTTCCTTATCACGAACACAGTACTTATACAACTCAGTCATTTAATATGTCTTCGCCTTTTATTATATGAAGAATAGTCCTGATACCATTTTATTTCTTTATTCATTTTATCAAATGCCAGGTTAAGTATACAATTCCTATTCTACCAAAATACCTTCCTTTTCACAACTCCAATCTAACTTATATTTCTAACAACTTTATCTTTTAATACACCAAACCTACAGCAATCACCCAGCACTTCCTATGTCAATCATTATACCCTACAATGTTTCTAAACAGTTGGAAATCCATCACTAAAGCCTAACTTAAAAGATTTACAAAAGTATATGGTGCTTCTGTAAAAGTCCAATATATCCTAATAGCTATACTGCCATTGTTTATTAGCCCAACAGTGCAGTATTAATTGAATAAAATAAAAAGGAAATAAGAATAAAAAAGCAGAAAAGATTATTCTCAAAAAGTGCAATTCTTTCTAAAATAACTCCCAAATAATCAAAATAAAAATAAACCAAACTATAAAGCAGAATAATAATCATATTAAGGTTTTTTTACTTATAAATTGATGTTACCTACTAGGAAAATCTTACAAAATAATCGGAGTGTTTCTCGGCACTGGTAGTACCTGTACCTTAGTAAATTTAGCGTGCAGTTGAATTTATGTTTTTGAGCAAGCAGCAAAGCAATCAGTTTTCAGCACAAAAAAGCCCCGAAGCAAATGCTTCAAGGCTCCATAAATTTAGTATTAGAAGCTGTTTCAGTTAATTATTTAGAATTCACTACGCGGTTATTGGTAGCTAAACACGGCAGATTTTGCAGATTTAGTTGGATACTAAAGCAAAAAATCTAACAAAGTTGCAGCACAGATAGCGCCATCTGGAATATCAAATGATTATTTCAAACAGTTTCTAAGAAAATTCAATACTCCAATACTGTTTAAACGCATTTTGATTTTGGATTTACCCTATATTACACATTAGCGTTCGTAATGAAGGCTACCAATCCAATAAAGACGAGTGTTTGCTTGATTTGAAAACGGTAATAGAATTCTATTGCGTAATCTTTGATTATATCATCTTTCCCTAAAGGCCAGAAACTGTATTTATAATAGATTTTAAAAGATATATCGTTGTATTACATTTAAAATTAATGTATACAATTCAATTGTTGTTCCTGCTATTCACCCACTATCATTTCGGTAGTTTTCCTACCTTCTTCATTTTGAATAGCCACGGTATACATACCTTGCTTTAATCCTTTAATATCGAGTGGCGTAATTGTACTATTAATACTCCTTGTTAAATATATTTTACCACTCATATCCATAATGCTCAATAAGCCATTGGCAAAAGCAGTATGCACTGTAACATTGCTTACCGCAGGATTAGGATAAACAGTAATAGTCGCATCTGTTCCATTGTTTAATTCGATAGTGTTGCTATACTGGAATCCACCGTTATGGTCGGTCATTTTTATTCTGTAGTAGATATTACCATTGTTATTAATTAGATCGGTATATGCATAATTGCTATTATTTATATTCAATGCTGCAATGCTATAGATAGGAGAGAAGTGGCTGCCATCTTTACTTTTTTCTATGGTGTAATTGTTTACATCTTTTTCGGTTACTACATGCCATGATAAGGTGGACTGCTGTTTGCCTGCTTTGCCTTTCAGGGTAAAACCTGTAACAGGTAAACTACTCTTTTTCGAAAGTATAATCATAAAACGGTTAGCTGCTTTAGAAGCTGCCAAAGTATCTACAGTAAAAGAAATGTTATTACTGTCATTCAAGTTCAAAGCATTGTTCGTATGCAAATAGTTATCTACTAAATTACCTGATAATGTAGCCGGCATATTAGTGGCTGTAATATTAAAATTGTAGGTTGTACCAGCTACCATTTTATTGGTATTCAGATACATGGTGTCGGTATCGGTTACCTCAGGTTTAGCATTTATACTCAACGAGCTACCATTCTGTGCAATACTGATGTTCTCTTCATTGCCGTTAAACTTATAAGCATCTTCTCCTTTTATTATGGCCGTACTAAAGTTATTATTGTATAGTCCTACTACAGCATCTATCATACTATTTGCTTTGCTTAAAGTAACGGTTAGCGTTGTTATCGAATTACTGCCAAATACAGCATTACTATTGTTGCTTACACTTTTCTGACTCTCGTTAAATACCGCAGTAGTACCATTTTTTCTTTCTATAAAAAATGCCTGACCCGATTGTATATATCTCGGTTTATTATTATTGCTGCCTACTGCAGAAAATATCCACCCACCATTATATATAGCAGTTGTATAGCCACCAGTGCCACTTAAGTTAGGATCCCAGTAATAGAAAGTTGTATAACCACTATTTTGTTGTCGGAATAGCTCTAGGTCAATTGTTGCAGGGTATGGGTTAGCCACCAGTGCATAGGTAGAACCTGCAGGTAGACTATACGTTTTTTTGCCGGTTTGCAAAGCACCTTTTGCTTCCAGTACTACTATGGAACTACTGGCACTCCCAGAAGTTGGCTTTACAGTTCTATCACCTCTTATAAACAAGAAAAAAGGTTTATTGTCTGCTGTTGTTCCACCAGCATTCCCAAACAAAGTATAATTGCTTTTGGTATCGGTTACCTTGCCCCACGAAGTTCCAAGCCAGTTTAGCATGCCATAAGTATTATTCACTCCCGAATCTAATCCCCCACTAGTAACGCTTGCAGGTCCTGTTATATAGGTGTCCTGTTGCCAGTTGCTATAAATGTCGCCAGTACAGTTTGTTCCCGCTGCAGTAAGAGGTGCACTAATCAAATTCCAAGCTCTTTTAGCCGCATGGTATCGCTGTATTACTACATTGTTCGCATTTATAATACTACCATGAATGCTATCATTTACCATATCGATACCTGCTGTACCAGCCGCACAGGATATAAGTTTTACCTTTCTGTTATTTACATCAAGCGTACCTGAATTTACACTAATAATGCCCGAGACATTTAAATCGGTAACAAGCTTTAAACTACCTTTACTAATGGTTAAATTTTTCAGACTATTTTGCGGATTTCCATTAATTATGGTAGTATCTAAATTTAAAATGTTTGGTGTGGCACTGTTTATAATGATGCTCGAATTGTTACTGCCACGGATATTACCTGTTCCAGTAATAGTTCCATTTACGGTTAAGGTGTTATTCCCAATAACTAAGGTGGTGCCTGCACTCAACACTAAGTTGTTTAAAGTTACATTACTTGCTAGCACAGGATAGCGATTGTTTGCAATGGTTTGTATGGTTGCATTTGCTGGAATAGAATCCCAGCACCAGTTTTCTTTAGTAGTAAAATTAGAATCTACATTCCCTGTCCATACATTTCCATTGGTTTTATTATACCTAAAAACCAATGCATTAGAGGTATACAAGGCAGAAGTTTTGCAGGTGTTTCCTGCCATAGTTTCTACGGTAACTACAGTACTGTCTTTTATCAACTTAGTAGTATAGGTATTAAAGCTGCTGTTTTGAACACTTGATCCATTTACTTTAAAATTAAAACTCGATTGATAGGTGGAATTAGTAACATTAGCAGTAATTGTTACGCTACTGGCAGCACAGATACTGGTAGTATTACTGCTGATAGATAATGCCGGAGTAGTAGGTGTGGTTACACTGATAGGTATTGCATTACTGCTGTCAGTTTCAGATGCCCAGCAAGTATTATTAGCTGTCATAATACAAGTAACAATATCATTGTCGGATAATGTACTAGTGCTAAAACTACTGGAATTTGTTCCTGCATTATTGTTGTTTACCTTCCACTGATAAGTTGGCGTGCCATAAAAATTGTATGCGCTTGCAGTATAATTTACGGCAGTTCCCTTACATATTTTTGTTGCATCACTACCAATAGTTACACTCGTCTTTGGTTGTACTGTTACCACTTGTGTTTTGGTATAATTATTTCCAGAAACGGTTGCTATTAAAGATACTGTAAATGTTCCAGCATATCTATAACTGTGGGTAGGACTAAAAGTAGTAGAAGTACTTCCATCGCCAAAGTCCCAGCTATAGGTTGCCCCCGAGATATTGTAAGAAGTATTGTTGAAATAAAAGCTATTGTTTGTCAGACATTGAGAACTGGTATTTACATTAAAACCCATGTTCCCAGCCACGTTTGGAGCCGATACTGTTACTAGTATATTTTGCGTAGTGCTACAGCTACAACCTTTATCACTTAAAGCTGTCATGTTGATTGTAAAGGAACCATTATGCCCAAATATATGGGTAGGATTGGTACCTACTGCAGTAGAACTATCGCCAAAATTCCAGGTATAATTTGCATAGCCACTATTGATATAGGAAGTGCTTTGAAAAGAATAACTATTACCCGTATTCGTAGCTGCATAATAATTAAAACCACATACAGGAATAGGATTAACGTTGACTGTTTTATTCAGATAATAATTTATAGAATTATAAGTAACCATCAACTGTACACTATAGTTGCCAGAGTTGGTATATACTTTAGTTGGGTTTGCGATAGTTGAGGTAGTGCCATCTCCAAAGTTCCATAGATATGCACTTGCACCTGCTGTAGAGTTATTAGTGAAAATAAATTTATTTCCAGTATAACATTGTGAACTGTTGTTGATGTTGAAATCAACAGTCTGTCCAAAAACTAAAGTTGATATTACTATCAATCCAAACGTTACCGACAACTTTAACTTAGAGGCAAAACATAAGTGTGCCATATACTACTACAGTATTGAAAAAAATGAACAATAAAATAAATTGCAGGAAATATTTTTTAAAGCCCAATTACATTGTTATAGTGTCGATAACAATGTTCTGGTTACACTTATTCAGATAGATAATTCATCCAGTAATATGTATCTCTAATTTACATTCTCCAGTGTCTGAGAGGTAGACTAAAAATTACTATGATGAAAAATTTCAAATAAGTTCAACTATAACGGCATAACAAAACATATTATTATCTAAAATGGTTATAAAATTTAATAAATTAATAAAATTTAAATTATTTATACCCTAATCGGTTGAATGTACCCATTTGTAGGATGTATAAACAAAAGAAGACCTCCGTATGGTATTCCATATGGAGGTCTTCTTTTGTTTCGAGATTCTATTTTAAATTCAGTTTGAAATCTAACTGGTATTTCTGCTGATGATTATTTTGGCTTTACATTTTCGGTTGTTTTAGTAACAGGGCCTGTTCCTTTATTATTAAATGCAGCGCCATAAACACTCAATTCTTCGCCAGATGGTAAGCCTGTAACTATAGTGTTGTGGTGTGTATTAGGAACTATATAAATCTTTTTTAGTCCTAATGTAATAATAATAGTATTACCATTCTGAGATATTACTGCATCGGGAGGAGCAAGAGCAAATAAGAAAGATTCGGATAAATGCTGTGGCGCAGAAATAATATCTACATTACCAATGGTTTTAGAAGAATCGGCATAGAAACTTTTTAAAATTTCTGTTGGTGCCAATGGAACGGTTTCCGCTGCAGTAGCATCGAATCCCATTAATAAAATAAACTCTTTATTTCCATCAGCCACGGTATTTACATATCCTGCAAGCCTGCGAAATAACGGATCCCAAACGTTCTCGGAAGTATGCGTTGCTGCCACTGCCGCATGATCGCCACTTTGGGCTTGCTGAGACGTAAATTCCAGATTGGTTTGAGCATCGGTTAAAGTAAGTAATGGATCGGGCAAATGCGGAAGTTTTAAAGTCTGAGCTACAACTGCCGCTAAAATAATTTTCCCTTTCTTTACCTTATTGGTAACTGGTGTATTAAAGAGATCTAATGATACTTGAACTTTTAATTTTGACATAATGTTTTTTTTATTTTGATTGGAATACAATCATTTTTTTAATAGAATAACTTCTTAATTATTAATCGACTTAATGAGTGTCCTTGATTAAGTGTTGCCCTTTTGTATATTGTTTTTATTGTTTTATATACATTCCTTCATAATCTGTATAGGATAATTCATTTTTAATATATAAACAGCGACAATTTTTATAACAACCAACTGTATCTATATAATTTCCTTCATATTCTATATCACTTTTCTCCTTTCCTTTATACAAACGCTGGTTTTATAGTACATAAAATATATTTATAAGATACAAACAGACATTTTTAATACCAAAATTTTCGGTGTTTGTATATTAATGGTAAAGGATAATATAGAAACAGGGAAAGAAGTTATATTAAATAAGAAAGAATAGTAACAAACAGATAAGGAAAAGACTAAAACAGACTTGTTTCTATATTAGAAACGTGCGGAACAATACAACAAAATACCAGTTTGTATATGGAATACTTTAGAGCAGATTGCTAAAAGGATTAATTTGCCGGAAGAAGGCTTTTTTGCAGAGGAGCAGAAAATAGTTGTTGTGGTATACCGCAGCTGCGAACCAGCTATACTAAGGAATTGGATGCGGTAAAAATGGAAAACGATGATTTGTTGTCATGCGTAATAATTAAGACTGTAAATTGAAGCTATTAAAACCATGTGGCAACAGCATTCCAATTATATATTCACGCAATCGAAGCCGACAATTAAATACAACTAACTGCTAAAGGGTAGTTTTTTGTTGAAATAATCAATTATATGTAATATTGGGATATAAATTACCCCAGATATGAAACTAAAATTACTATCTCTAATGTTTTTACTGGCAATTGCTTTTGGTGTAAAAGCGCAAATAATAACAACTGTTGCAGGTAATGGAATTCAAGGATATAATGGCGATAGTATACCTGCCACTTCTGCGGAATTATATAAGGCTGTTGATTTAGTAGTAGATAAACTTGGTAATTTATATATTACAGAACAAATTAATAATAGAATTCGCAAAATTTCTACTAATGGCATTATCACAACTATCGCAGGAAATGGTACAGCGGGGTACAGTGGTGATGGGGGAAAAGCAATATTTGCAGAAATAAATAACCCATCAGCAATTACCATAGATAATAATAACAATCTATTTATAGCAGATGCTGGTAATTATAGAGTTCGCAAAATTGATTCCAATGGAATAATCACTACTGTTGCAGGTAATGGAATAGTTGGATTTAGCGGAAATGGTGTTAAAGCCACTTTGGCTGAAATAAATATTGTTTTTGGATTAGCAGTAGATAATTTGGGTAATTTATATATTTCAGACTGCAATGGTGTTATAAGAAAAGTAGATTCTAATGGTATTATCAGAATAATAGCTGATACTGGTAATTTATCATATAACGGAGATGGCATTGCTGCTACGTCTGCAAATTTATTTGGTCCTCAGCACATAGCTGTAGATTATAAAGGTAATGTGTTTATCGCTGATAACTATAACTATAGAATTAGAAAAGTAGATACAAGTGGTATAATTTGGACCATAGCAGGAAATGGTGCATATGGATTTAGTGGTGACGGAGGTTCTGCTAAATTAGCAAGTTTGAGTAATACAGTCGGCCTGGCATTAGATACATATGGAAATCTTTATATTGCTGACCAAAATAACCAAAGAATACGCAAAGTAGATACCAAGGGTATTATAACTACCTTAGTAGGAAATGGGACACAAGGATATAGTGGTGATGGTGGAATCCCAACATCTGCTGAATTAAATAATCCATACGGAATAACATTAGACGCTTTAGGTAATCTATATATAGCTGATACAGATAATTCAAGAATACGAAAAATATCTGGAATTGTTACACCTATCACACTTTTAAAATATACTACCAATAAACAAGAAAACAATATACTACTTAGCTGGCAAACCGCAACAGAAATAAACACCTCTCATTTCAATATTCAAAGAAGCACTAACGGCAAAGATTTTACCACCATAGGGAAAGTAAATGCAAAGGGTGCAAGCACTTACACATACAACGATCCACTCACGACTGACGACTCACGATTCACGAAGTTGTATTATCGCCTTCAAATAGTAGATAATAATGGAGTATTAAGTTATTCTGAAGTAATAGAATTATCCATTGTCAATTCTTCATTAACCATTACCCCCAATCCGGCAAAGGATAA
>Ga0007873_1000186_pt1 | contig 18381 bp, 16 predicted proteins | sample CryBogCBH26May08_FD_71228 | JGI IMG/M metagenome (GOLD analysis project Ga0007873, IMG submission 71228) | Freshwater microbial communities from Crystal Bog, Wisconsin, USA - CBH26May08 | ecosystem: Environmental > Aquatic > Freshwater > Lake | place: Crystal Bog, Wisconsin, USA | collected...
AAAAAAAAAAAAAAAGACAACAAGATAATACAAAACAAAATGAATATGTAGAGAACATGAATAAAATAAATATGATGATGAATCCTAAAAATTTGCAAAATAAAATAAATGATCAAACATATATTATTAAAGAACTATCTTTAGAAAATGGAAACCTTAAAGATAAAGTAAAATATTTAGAAGAAAAAATAACAAAATTAATAAACGAAAAAATTAAAGAGAGAATTCAAGATTTACATCAAATAAATAATTAATGAAATTCAACTATGGAAACAAAAATCTAAATAATATTTGATGTTTTAAATGATATAATGTATATAATATAATATTATATAAAACAATTTAAATATAAATAACTATTATAAGTATATACATACAGCCTAAGATATGAGTGCAAATAAATACGATTATGAATATGGGTTTAGTCATGATTTTGACGAAGAAATAGAAAGAGATCATGACCGCATGTTGGATAGTTTAAAGAAACAAGATAGAGGTTATGCTGAAATTTCAGGTTATAAAAGAAAGGCAAATGGATCACTAAAAAAAATAAAGATTGATGTATATACAAGTGGTCATATTGGTAACTATATTAGAAATGCAGAAACAGGTGAATATACAAAATATTTAGTAGGATCTCAAGATGAAGTTTTATTTTATAGTGTTGTTTGGGCTACTGGAGAATGTAAAAGTAAAAATGGTTCAAATGTGTTATTTTATACATCTCCAGAACATTATATGAGGCATTTGAATAGATATTTACCGATTAGTGAAATAAATGAATGGAATGAAAGGTATACTGCACGTTTAAAAGAAATCGAAAATCGAAAATAGTTATTAAGTCACACGTAATAAATTAATTTATATTTTTTATTATTTTATGAATATACGAATAAAAAATATAATAAAACAAATTTATATCTAGAAAAAGTAAAATATATCAGATTATAATTATTCTTCAACTATTTCTTCTTCATCTTCTTCAATTTCTTTCTCAGTAGTTCCAGGTGCATTTTCTTTTATATATTTTTCAATATATCTATAAATTCGATTAATATCTAATTTATTGATTTCATAATTTTCTAATAGATTTAAAATATCATTATCATTATTATAAGTTTTAATTTCCATAAAAAAACCAAACATATCTTTTTTATCCATGCCAAGTTTTTGACATAATTTTTGTATAAATAATGAGTTATTATATTCAGTAGAATATTTTGTTAAAACCTTGGTAAATCTTACTTCATTAGAGTTATATTTTTCTTTAATTTTAAATTTATCATGATAAAGTTTATTATTTTTAAATGTTTTAATTAATGAGCTCATTTCATTAAATTGCCATATTTGTTTTTGAAATGTGATTCTATCTATATAATCTGCAAAACATATGTTATCAAGTTGTTCAATATAAAAAGGGATTGAAATTTTTTTATCAATGTTTTCAATTACATCTATTATATTTTCATGCCATAATAATCCTATACTTGTTCTATCAGTTTCATTCATAATAGTATTATGTTGGTTTAATGTAAAATAATTATTTATTAATTTATTTGTAATTTTTTTTGTATCATCATTGTATGATTTTGTTTTTAATACATTTTCAATTAATTCAATTGTAAATAATTCAGGTTTATCTTTATAAAGCATATAAATATTATTTAATTTTCTTAAATCACCTTGAACAAATCTGATAATTGTATTTTTAATATTTAAATCAATATTCATTAATAAAGGATTAACTATATTTGTAGTTTGAATAATATTTGGTGTAGTAAGTTCAATTGTGTTACAAACTTTCATCAATTCTTTAATTTTTTTGTCTACTTTATAATTGCCTATACATATAATAGGATTAATAGTAACTTCTTCTTGTTTTTGTTTTTTTGTTTTTTTTGGACGTATTAATTTAATTAATGTGTTAATCCCCCCTTTATCTCCATTATTCATTCCATCAATTTCATCCATAATAATAGCAATTTTCTTGACTTTATTATCAAATAAACTCATAATATTTTTATCTGACATATTATGTTTAGTAATATCTTCAATAACGGATGTATTTCTAATATCGCCTGCATCGTATTTAATAATATCATAATTCATTTCTTTTAAAATTTGTCTAACAAATGTAGTTTTGCCTGTTCCAGGATCACCATAAACATATATACCTTTTTTAAAAAGCATATTATTTTTATTGGCTTCAAAATTTGATAAAATATTTTTAATATAAGAGGCTTTTTCTTCCCTATTTAAAATTTGATTTATATTTAATTTTTCCATCTTATATATTTTACAATATTCTTTTTATATAGATTTTTATCGAATCCTCGTTGTTGTAAATAATTCATCATTTTAATTTTAAACTCTACAATTCGATGAATTATTTACAATACAATAACGGGTATTTTACAAACGATTTGCTTTATTGCTTTATTGCTTTATCCTGATTCTTGACAAGGATTTTCGCTGAGACCATAAGTAATGCCATCCCACGAAACACCACATTTGGTAGCCCATGTATACTTAGCACATGTTCCATTTGCGCCAGTATATGCAGAACTATTAAAATTTTGCTGTGTGTGTTTTTTTCCACTTTGTGGAGGGCATTGACTCCAATCTGCTAAATCTTTGATATCTGTACACATACCAGTATTTTCAGTGGTGCCATCAGAACCATTAACTATCCAATAATCTGGACAAGTAGCTACCATAGGTGGCCAGGTTTCATCTTTAGCCGTATTTAATGTAACCGCAATAAATATCAAACTAATAATTAATACAATTATAGCACAAATAAGAACTATTTTTTTAAAACCCTCCATATAAATTAAATATATATAATTTTTCTATAACATTAATATAAATGAGTAATAATGGAAGAGTTGATATTAAAACGCCTAATACTTCAAAATTATTTGAATTGTATGATAAAATACCAGCAAATCAATGCACAACATTTAGGAATCCAACAGAAGGGTTATGGACAAGTAATAGTTTATCAACTTCTTTTTTCTCTCTAGATAACATAATTTATCTTCAAAATGGAATCCGTTCAGGAGTTTATAAAAAATCAAATAAACAATATGTTATTGGAGATCAAGATTGTGATACTCTTAAAATAATTATGAGAAGTATATTTTTACAATATTCTTCAAATTTACCGAATAATATACAACATCAAGTAAATGAATTAAATAAAATGGTATTAGAATATTGTATACAACAAGTTTATAGTGAAGCACAAGGGTATATAAAGTATATAAATGATGTTAGTACATTAGTAGTTCCTATAGCACATCCTATTATGACAAGTCAAAATGATCGTCAATTAGAATTAAAAAATTGGTTTTAATATAAGTTATTTAATAATAATTTATATTAAATATGGAAAATATAGAAAATGATAAGATAGTTTTAATATGTGCTACAGGTAGATCAGGATCTACTACATTACAAAGAATTATTAATACTATACCTAATAGTAACATATGTGGAGAGAACTTTGGCGCAATAAATAGTTTATTAGATTTTTATGTAAAGCTAAATGTATCGAGTATTCATTATGTTCCTGGACATTATAATCCTGATTCTTATGAAGAAGTTATTAATAAAAATGTAAAACCAGCTTGGTATAATTCTTATAAAATGTCAGAAATAGAAAACAAATTACGTGAAACTATTACTACTATGTTTAAGAAAGATTCAAATACTAATTTATGGGGATTTAAAGAAATAAGATATGAAAATAAAAAAGTTAAATTCCTAAATTTCTTTAAAAAATTATTTCCACAAACAAAAGTTATTATACAAATTAGAGAGAATATAACAGCACAAAGTCAAAGTAGTTGGCATAAAAAAGATAAAAATGCAATACCATATTTGAGAAATATGAACAAAGAATTATGGGATTTTTATAATGAAAATAAAGATTGGTGTTACTTTACTACATTTGAAAGAATGTTTGATAAAAATAATCTTGTAAATATATTTTCATTTATTGATTGTAGAGAGAATTATCATGAACAAAATGTAGAAAGTATTTTAAAAAACAACTTAAAGGATTAAAAATGTATTTTTAATAAAGAAATTTATAAAATTAATAAATCTTTATTTGCTTCAATAGAAACATTAATATCTTCTAAAAGTTTCAAATATACGGGTGGATATTCATTATCTGATATGCTTTTTTCGGCATTTGTCACTGATGCATTAAATTCATCTAAAGATATTTTATTTGCTAAGAATAGTAAATTCAATTCATTAATAACTAAAACAATTCTTTGTTCTAACCAAATAGCAGAGAAAAATGCAGCTAAAGTATATGACATTTCAGTAATTATAGATTCAGCATATTTATATTTTTTCAATTCTAAAAATATTTTTGGTACAGCAATATTTACATATGTTCCATCAATAATTAAATTATTATCTAATTTTCCCGGAATTGGAGTAAACTTTACTATTAAGCTTCCATCTGCTCTAAAAAAACTATAGTCTAATGAACTAGCTGCAGCGGCTTGGTATGAAACTGTTGTTATGCTGACAACCATAGCCATATATCCACCGCCACCAGCATTAGAAGTAGGAGTCAAAACAGCACCAGAGTAACCGCACGATCCACCCCCTCCTGCAGCACCACCAATGCCACCAGCAGCATTATATGCCTGCCCTCCACCTCCACCACCCCCTCCTGAAGAACCATTAAAAGCTGTATAATATGTAGTTCCGCTACTACAACCGGCACCAGCTCCTACATTTACTGGGTTATAATTAGTTCTAACGTTATTATACCAAGGTCCGAATCCATTATACCCAGTGGCACTACCTCCACCATTATTCTTAGAATTAAGGTTAGCATCTGCTCCATTACCACCTAGACCACCATATGGAAAACAATATTGTTTGCCAGCAAAACTAAAGGAAGTATAAGCACCACTGGGATCCGTAATATAATCTCCACAACCTGCTTGTGCAATTTGCATATTGTTATCTTCAAAAAGTGTCATTAGTCCTGAACCATCAGCATTTATAGTATGTGTAATTTGAAAAAAATCAGTTGGTTTTACTTTTGTAAGTGATGTCCCATAACTTGTTGAACCTCCATAACCACCTAAAAATGTGCCATTCACCACAGGATAAGCACCAAATTGTCCATGCCCAAATAAATTACAAGTCAAATCAATGTAGGTCGTGATAATTGGATTAAAAGCAATATTAATATTAAGAGGCGGAGTATACATAGTTACATTAGGTAGTTGAATTACATACAAATATGAATCAGTAGGTTGATCATAAACATAATCATAAAAATTAGTTTGCCCAGTATATATATTGTAAGTTCCATTTTCACCATCCACAAAATAATCTACTGCTGGAGGACTATAATGCTGACCATTAGGAATGATGTTTGATGATAAAACAAAAGATGAACCAGTTGCTGCCAAAAGAGTTGGTGATGGAATACCACTATCCAGAGAGGTGACTACTAAGATATCAGTCGACATTATAATATTATATTATTTATTTTACATATTTTTGAATTCTTCTAAATATTTTTGAATTCTTCTAAATATTTTTGAATTCTTCTAAATATTAAAAATATTAAAATGTTATTATTTTACAAAATCACCTAATATTAGTTTTACACCATTGAAGATTTAAACCCTCACCTTTAATTATTTTTTTATATTTTTCTCAAAATAATATAGATGACTAAACATAAGACAGAAGATTATAAAATTTCTGCTGTTAAATTCATCAGGGTTTTTAGAAGAATTCCCAAAATCAAAATTTACATGCCTTGAAATAGGCAAACCTTGAAGTATCCTTTCATTTTTTTACGCAGTTATAAGAAAGGTGCGGTTTTAAATCTTCAAGGGTGTAAATATGATGGTCTTAATTTAATAGCATATAATAAAGACTTACGCTTTGGAGAAGAATATAAAAAAATAACTCCTATATTTGATTAAATAATTAATTATTTAATCAAATATAATACAATTGTTGAAGATAAAATAAATTGCGATGAGTCTGAAACACCTTGATTATTAGTAATAGTGCTAAAATAATAATTATTTTTTATATCTTATATTATTAATTTTTTATTATTTTTTATATCTTATATTATTAATTTTTTATTATTTTTTATATCTTATATTATTAATTTTTTAATCATCTTTAATTACTAAATTTTTCTTTACAACTTTTTTAACTATATGTTTCTTCTTAGAATCTTCACCATTCATTAATCTATCTCTATCATTTTTATATTCTAAATATTGTTCCCTCAAAATATCCAATTCTTCATTCCACATTTGATGAATCGTTGTAACTTTAATTTTTTCAAGTTCTAGTTCTTTAGTTCCTTTTTCTTCAAGAAGTCTTTCTACATTTTCTTCTGTTACTGAATCCATAGGCATCTTAACTAAATATTTATAATTATCATCACTATCTATTTGATCATAACTTTTTGTAAGTAACATTTCATTCACTTCTTCTCTCTTTTTCTTTCTCAAATCAATAGTTCCATCCAAATTTTCTTGAATATATCTTGCTTTATTAGACAATATTATAAGAACTTTTTCAAGAGCACTTATCATATATTCTTTTCTAGATGCATATAATTTTAATCTTACTTGGTAATATGAATCAATTATTTCTGTAACTTTTTCGTATTTATGTAAAATATCATCTGAGTCAAATAAATGCATATTTGTTGTAGTATTTGTTGTAAATAATTTCAATAATTTTTCTAACCCATTACAACCATAGTCCGCTGAAGATTGTTCTAATTCTTCCAACTTACCTTTTGCAAAGATAATAGTAAAATCTACATTGTTGTCTTTACTCATATCATTGAAATCTTTAATTAAAGCTGGAACTTTTTTACCATCTTTTCCAGGTGTGGGTTCAATTAATTCTTCTAGTAATTCTTTAAAATCATATGTCCAATATCCAACTGGTAATTCAGTGACTTTAATTTTATCTGGAGCAATTTTTTCGTAAACACCTTTAAACAAGAATTTTTCTGGAGAAATCTTTGTGATTTTTCCTTTAAAACCTTCATAATATGGAATAAATTCTGTTTCAGAATCGTCTGTAGTAATTTCAATTAATCGATTTCTTAAATAATCAATAATTTGAATCGGATTGTAACACATAATATCAGTACTGAATCCAGTTCCAATTCCTTTAGAACCATTTACTAAAACCATAGGAATAATTGGTGCATAAAATATAGGTTCCACTAATGTACCATCATCATTTAAATATTCTAATATATTATCATCTGCTTCAGGAAATATAGATCTTGTAATCTTATTCAATTGAGTAAATATATATCTCTCTGAAGCAGAATCTTTGCCGCCTTGTAATCTACTACCAAATTGTCCATTAGGCATAAGCAAGTTAATATTATTTGAACCAACAAAATTTTGTGCCATACCAACAATTGCTGCATTTAAACTGGCTTCACCATGGTGATAACATGATTCCTTTGAAACATAACCAGAAAACTGAGCTACTTTTATTTCATTACTTAATTTAATTTTAAATGCAGAATACAAAATTTTTCGTAATGAAATTTTTAATCCATCCATCAAGTTGGGAATAGAACGATCACAATCGTATTTAGAGAAATGAATTAACTCTCTATCAATAAATTCTTCGTATGAAACATCAGTTTTAGATGTATCGAGATATGCATTTCTATCATATAGTTTTAACCAATCTTTTCTATCATCTGCACGTTTTTTATTAAAAACCATATCAATAGAGTCATTACTTTTTTCAGAATGTTGAAATCCAACCATTTTTTTATTTTCAAAATATTCGCGAAATTCTTTTCCAGTACTAGTTCCTAAACCTTTATAATATTTAATTTTCCAACCTTTTGTATCATTTATTTCTTTCCAAGCATTATATTCTCCATCATTATAGAAATTCAATACTTGAAATCCTTTTGTTGCTTTTAATATAGGAGTATTCATGAATCCAATAAATCCTGGAATAAGTGAAAGAGTTGGCCATTCTGATTGAAATAAATTAATGCCTAATCCTTTAATATGACTGCCATCTAAATCTTGATCTGTCATAAACAAAACTTTACCATATCTGAGACTTTTATTAACCTCTTCAATATTATCATAATTTTTCCCCGTTTCCAAACCCAAAATTTTTTTAATTTCTGCAATCTCTTTATTCTCTGATATTTTTTTTATAGATTCACCTCTCACATTTAATATCTTACCTTTCATAGGATATACACCAATAATATTGCGATCTTCTGATGACAATCCAGAAATAATACCTGCTTTAGCTGAATCTCCTTCACAAAAGATAATAATACAATCTTTTGAATTTTCTGTTCCAGCCCAGTTTGCATCTGTAAGTTTAGGGATACCACGAACAGATTTACTTTTAACACCATCTGTTTTTTTAGCAGCCTTGTTTTCTTTTACTTCGGTTAATTGAAGTGCTGCATCCATAACCCCCATTTTTGCGAGTTTTTCAATGAATTTATCACTTACTTCGCATTTAGACCCAAATTTAGATGAAGATGTGTTCATATAATCTTTTGTTTGGCTGTCAAATGCCGGATTTTCTATATCACATCTCAAAAACATTATGAGTTGTTCTTTTATTGTGTTTGGATTGACTTTTACTTTTTTTTTCTTTTCAATAAATTCACACATTTTACGCGTAATTTGGTTTAAAATGTATTCAACATGTTTGCCTCCTTTGGCTGTATGAATGCCATTTACAAAAGACACTTGTACAAATTCATTTGTTGGTGTTAAAGCAACTGCATATTCCCAACGTTCGCCGTTTTCTTCATAAATACGAGGAGATTCAGTTTTCTCTCCAACATACATATCAACGTATTGTTGAAAATTCTTTACAGGTATCAATTCTCCATTGTATTTAACTTTAATTGATTTGTCTGTTACAGCAGCAACATCATAAATTCTTTTTTTAAGAAGAGAAATTGTATCAGGTGTTAAGCCATCTAAACCTAAACGAGCGTAATCAGGTTTAAAAGTGACTTGTGTATATGGTTTGTTTTTGCATTTGGTAATAACTGGTTCACAAATTTCAGACAAATTGTCTTTGAATTCTTGAGTATATTTTAGTCCTCTTACATGATCAATTGTCTCTACTGAACCATATGTGGACCAAATAAGAACCAATTTAAATCCAAACCCATTTTTTCCACCAACAATCTTTTTCTCTTCTTTATCGTAATTTGTAGAAGTTCTTAGTTCACCGAAGATCATTTGTGGTATCCATGTTTTATGTTCAGGGTGTTGTGCAACATCAATACCATTTCCGTCATTTAACATTGTAATTGTGCCATCTTCACTGATAGTAATTTCAATATTTGAGACGGGAAGACAATTTGTTTGACCTGAAGCGACGGCTTGTAACATGCGTACAACATGATCTCGACAATTGACAATCCCTTCATCGAATAATTTAAATAATCCTGGTATGTATTCAATATTTTTCTCTATAATTCGGTTACCAGATTCATTTAAAATATGTTGATTAGATTCTACTTTTTCAATAGATCCAACATAAGTGTCTGGTGCATCCAAAATATGTTGGATAGCGGTCTTCTTCTGGTATTTTTTTGATAATTCGTTATTTGCGCTCATAATAAGATAATATAAAGTTCTATTTAACTATATTTTTTAATTCAATTTTTTATTTATAATAAAAAAATTAAATTTAATTAATATTAACATTTATATCTTCTAAATTATCTTCCACAAAAAGTTCTTCGTTTTTCTGTTCTGTAATTGTTTCTGCTATACCTTCTACTATTTGTAGTTGATTTTCTAGACTATGTTCTACTATTAAAACTGGTTTTATTTTATTTTGTTTATTATATAATTCTTCATTTATATCAATGGTTTTTTTTATAGAAAAACAACAATAAGTATAATTCATATTTTATATTTTATACATATATAATATTTTTAGAGCAAACGCGTATTTAAAATTCAGAATTTATCCAGTAATAAATGTGTATTTTTTTCTTCAATTATATCAGCAAATACATAAATATTATATTAAAAATAAAAATAAAAATAAAAATAAATATTATGTCATATTCGCAAACACAATTTGCTCCAGGAAAAAGAAGTAATTCAGCAAGAATAATTAATTATATAGCAGCTTATAATGCAGCTTTTCCGAATTCACAACAATTAACTTGTGTTTCATGTAATGAAGATAAATATGATAAAACAACAACAGGTTCAGATTCTTCTTCAACAAATATTTCGAATAATTTAAGAATTTCACAAATAGTAAATTTTAGTAAAGGAGGTACAACACAATATGGTAATTATTATTTAAAAAGACATCCTAATATAAATTATTTAGGAAGATTTGAAGGTATGCCAAGCGGAAGTGGAAGTCCTCCTTTAAATAAATTTTAAATACATTTGTCATAGTTTAGACATTCTAATTTAAAAAAATATATTTTCTCATTTAATTCTATAATGACACATCAAAGTGCAAGAGGATCTCGTGCTCAAGTAATGAATGGAACAGCCCATCACACACCTGGTGGTCTAACAAAAAAACATTTAAAATATAATAAACATGGTCGTATTGTATCTAAAAAAATGTCTTTAAGAGCAAAAAAAGAGAATCGTTTAGTTAAAGCAGGATATATTGCTAAGAAAGGGCATTTTCAATTGTTTAGAAAATCACATGGTAGAAAATCACATGGTAGAAAATCACGTAAAATGAAAGGTGGATGTGTTAAATATCATAGTTTAAGTCCTTCTCATTATGATGGTAAAGGTGTAGGTACTTCTGGAAATGCATTGCAATTTTTAGCAGGAAATTCAGCATAAAAAATACGAAGTTTTTATAAATTTTTCATAAACAATAAAATCATTTAATTTATAATATAAATATTTTTCAAAATAATGTTTACTAACAATATTTTTAATAGAATTTAAATTACAAAATTTATGATAAAAATTGTAAGAGTCATCAAAAGATATTAATTCTACTTTATATTCATCTTTTATTTTTTCTTTTATGAATTGAAAAGAAGAATCAATATCTTTTATTTTATCCCAAATTTTACAAGTAACATTTAAAACATATTTATTTTCAATAATTTCTACATTAGGAAAAAAATGTTTCAATATTTTTACTATATTTTCTTCCGTTATGTTTACATTATGATATTCAAAATTTTGTTGATTATATTCTTTAATCCAATATTTAAAGAGAAAAGATAATTCATCTACTTCAAATTCATTATCAAATATTGTTGGATTATCTATATTTGAATTTATCTCCATATTAACTTCCCAAAATTTTAAAAAATTTTTGTATATAGGTAAATGTATGCTAGTAATACCTAAAAAAGTGTCAGTAGATTCTTCATATGAATATCTCTCTTTCAACATTTGTTTTAAAACATTTGAATAAATAATATTTTGTAAATTATTATTAGAGAGAAATAGTTTCCAAACAAAATGAATATTTTTCCATTCTATAGAAAATCCATCATATGAAAGAGTATATTCAGAGACAAATTCATCAACAATACATTTTTGCGTATTATATTTTAAATAATAAGTATAATTTTCTAATTCTTCATCAGAATTATTTTCAATAAATTTATCAGAATTTTCATAACGTTTTGAATAATGTGAAGCAACACAAAGTAAATCTAATCCTATTTTTTTTAGCAATTCTCTCCATAAATCATTTGAGAAATTATCATTCATTTTAATTAATCTACAATATTCATAAGAATGATTTTCGTGGTATTTTGTCATAAAATTATGTATAGAATTGTTATTACCGATAGATAATAATGCTACATTATCAATTTCATTTAAGAATTGTTTTGTAGCTTGTGTTACTAGAAAAATAATATTTTGATTTTTTTTAAGAATATTATCACCAATAATTGTAAGAAAATATTTAGCAGCATTTTTTGAACTAAAAAATGCAGGATAAAGTACATTTAAAACATTTTGAATAGTTTCTGTTTCTGGAATAGAATTAAATAAATTTCTCTCTTTAATCTGTTTAATAATATTTGTTTTCGTTTTATGTTTCCATTGTAATAAAATTCTATCTTTTGATATAGAAGAGAGAAGATTATGTATTATATCATCTTCTTTAATTATTAAATAATTAGTTCCATTATATTCATAAAATAAATTATTATTTGGTAAATAAAAATACTTATTTTTACTTAAAAAAACTTGAATAAATACTTGTTGTTCATTATTTAGATATGTCATTCGAATTATGCGTTCTTCATAATTTTTAAATTCATTTTCAAGTGTATTTTTCAAATTTATAGTAATATGATTTTTAATTCTTTGAACCATATATTCACTATCTTTATATTTTTCAAGTAACTCTATTGTTGTATCAATACATTCAGTCTCTATTAATTTAATATCTGTCATCTTCTAATTTTTCAATTGTTGTCTTTAAATTAATTTTTAAATAATAGATAATATTAATAATGTATCAAGAAACAGAATCAAAATTAAAAGATTATTTTACAATAATCGATGGTTTTGAAATATTTTTAAGTGGTAAACGTATTAGAATTTCAAATAAAAGTTTAGACAAAACTTGTTTAAATTTATTAATTGAACCTAAAGGAGAGAAAACTTTTATAGTAGTAGATATATTGAAAAAATGTAACATAAATGATACTAATATTGGAAGTGGTAGTTATAATATGAGACAATTAAAATTATTTGCTGAAAAAAATCCACAATATGTAATTCAAGTAGAAGACGACTCTAGTGAAATAACAATTATTGCAGATTCCAAAGAATGTATATTTAGTTTAAAAATGTTGTATATAATGACTAGAGGTGAAACATGGTATAATAGTTTAGGATTTCATGAAGAAGATTATGAAGAAAATACGAGAGTATTAAAAACATTTATTGCAGAACCTATTGAAAATCTTCTGGATAAATTAGAAGACCCAGATACTAAACTAAGAGATTTTATTAATTATTTAATAACAGATGAAATATATCAAGGTAAAACAATACAACAAGTATTTATAATGTTTTTTGATTTTATAAAACAAATGTCATTATCTCATGATTCATTGAATAGTGAAAAAATAAAAAAGATATTATTATTATATAATAATTTATATAATTTATTTGTATTAAATGCTTTTAAAGAAGACATACAAATAGCAATATATAAAAAATCAGAAAATTTATTTTTTCCTCATGATTTTTCAATTTCAGTTGGAAGTGAAAGTTTAGGAGGTAAAAAAAGAAGAAAAATAAATCTAAGATATTTACCAAGAATTCTAACAAAAAAAGATAGCAAAAAACAATCAAAAGAATTACAAAAATCGCGCCGTCTTTATAAAAAAGGATTATACTATTCTAGAAAAAAAATGCCTTCTTATCCACATGTTAAATCGCCTCATATTATTAAAGCACAAAAATTGTATAAGGTTAATAAAATTGGTGCAACAAATGAGTTAGCAAAAGCAACAGGGTGTTCAGTAAAAGCATTAGCAAAAATTATTAATAAAGGAGAAGGTGCATATTTTTCTTCAGGTTCAAGACCGAATCAAAGTGCACAATCTTGGGGAATTGCTCGTTTAGCTAGTTCTATAACTGCTGGCAAAGCAGCAGCAAGAGATTATAATATTTTAGAATCCGGTTGTAAAAGTGGATCAAAAGCATTACGTTTAGCAAAAAAAGCAAAAAGAAAATATGGTTATGGTACAAGGAAAGTACCAAAAGTACATTTTTTATAGTTTTTGTAAAAAATAAATTATATGCGTTAAAATTTTAATTATTTAAACACATAAGTATTTAAAGATTTTAAAATAAAAAATAGTATAAATGTCTTCATTATCCAATAAAAATCAACTATCAACTTTTACTGACGATAATGTGTTAACTATTAAAACTGTGCAAATTGCGCCATTTAGAACGCTTATGACGGCTTTGAAAGATATTCTTTTAGAAACCAATATTACTTTTGAACCAGATGGCATTCGTATTATTAATATGGATAAATCTCATACTATTTTAGCACATCTTCACTTAGCTGCACAAAATTTTGAGTTTTATGAATGTAAAAAAGATAAAATCATTATAGGAGTAAATATGTTTCATCTATTTAAACTCATTAATTCTATTGATAACGATGATACATTAACTATTTATATTGAAAATAATGATTATTATGATGGAATTGTTTCACATTTGGCATTGAAATTTGAGAATGGAGAGATAAAACAATGTAAAACACAAAAGTTGCGATTGATTGAACCTGAACCAGAAGAATTACAATATCCGGATGTGAAATTCTCATCTATTATTAATCTTCCTTCAGCTGACTTTCAAAAGATTATTCGTGATCTCTCTTGTATTTCAGATAAATTAGAAATAAAATCAGTAGGCAATGAACTTATATTTAAATGTTCTGGACAATTTGCATCAGCCGAAATTCATCGTGCTGAGTCAGATGGTAGTATGGGATTTATTTTGAAGCAAGATTCATCTAAAATAATTCAAGGTGAATTTTCTCTTAAAAATTTAGGATATTTTATAAAATGTACAAATTTGTGTCAACAAATAGAAGTTTACTTAGAAAACGATTTGCCGCTTGTTGTAAAGTATGATGTTGCCAGTTTGGGTAGCATAAAATTGTGTTTAAGTGCATTGCCATCAACATAATTTGTTACCATTTATAGTGATAAATAATTTATATTATAATCTATATTTTGGTTGATTACAATAATATAGGCAAAGAGTGATTATTAAAATTTTATATTTTATTTTATTTTATATATATATATTTATATAAATGTCAAGATATTATGTAACATATAATGAATATTTGGGTTCACAACGTTGTTGTGATTTAAGAGGTCAAGGACCAGTAGGTCCTCAAGGTCCAGTAGGACCAGCATCTATAGGACCTGTAGGTAATACAGGACCTACAGGACCTGCATTAATTAATACAAATGTTACGTCAGCAACATACACTTCACCAAATTTATCAATTTCATCATTACAAACTAAACCATTTGCGTATTATAATGTATCATTAATAAATGGGAATGTTATTAGCGATGTTACTGGTGTTGTATCAAATTTAGTTTCTGGATATACAGCAATTTTTTATATTAGCGGGCCAACAACAGGTTCATCTACAATTGGTGGTACAAATGGTAGTATATCAGGTATAAATTTTAGAAATTTATATACAAATACTATATTACAATTTTCAGCTGGACAACCACAAAATGCGATTTTAACAATTATTAATGTTAATGGAATTATATATGGAGAAGTAATACCAATGTATAATAATTAATTGAGTTAAATAATATTTATGCGTAAAATAAAAAAATTAAAAATATATAATTATTTATAATGAAAATTTTATATAGGATAAGTGATGGAGGAAACAATAAAATAAAGCTTAATTTTGTATATGATAAAAAGTTAATGTTTTTACATTTTATTAATACATTTATACCCTTGAAGATTTAAAATGGAGAGACAGAATGGTTAGCAAGATTTATTAACTGGGATAAAGTTTTTTATGATTCTTTAAATATAATTAACTTATTTATTTAAATAAGTATTTAAATATTATTATTTTAAATACTTAATGATAATATTTCCAAAGAAAGATATTATTCCTATAATTTTGCCACAAATATGTTTTAAAGATAAATATAATGATTTTAATAGTTACTATGAAATGAATCCATCTATTTATATAGATGAAAATGGAGATACTATTATTCTTGTTAGATGTATTAATTATAAAAAATTTTTTTCAAAAGAATTTACATTATATGAAAATAAATCAAATTCTGTTTATTATATTTTAAAAGGTAAAATAAATAATGAAAATAAATTAGATATAGAAAAATTTAATTTTGAAATTTTAGAATTTGAATACAAATTACCTATATTTGAAACATATTGGAAAGGATTAGAAGATATTCGTTTTATAAATAAAAATACAATTTTAGTAAATGTTCCTGAATTAAATCTAAATGGTATGCCATCTATATATAAAGCTGAATTAAATAATAATAAATTATCAAATTTTGTTGCTTGTAAACCAAATGATAAAGTAGAAAAAAATTGGTTACCTTATTTTGATGAAAATAATGAAAAGAAAGTAATATATAATTTAAATCCATTTTTAATAAAAAATATTGAAAATGATGATTTTGAAGAAATAGAGTTAACTAAAATATTGAAAGAAAAATTAGAAGGTTATCATGGTTCTACAAATGGAATAGAAATAAATAAATATGAAAGATTGTTTTTAGTTCATATAAATAAAGAAAAAACAATTCATAGATGGTTATTATTTGATATTATTAACAAAAATATAATTGTTTCAGAAGAGTTTTTATTTTTTAAAAATTCTTATATTGAATTCAATTGTTCATTAAGTAAATATAATGATAGAATTTTTATATCAATTGGAGTAAATGATGATAAAGCTTATATAATTGAAACTTGTAATGATGATATATTAGCAACATTTCGAAATAATGAAGAAAAATATCCAACAATTGTTACAATGTTATATGATATAAGAAGTATGGAAACTAGTTCATTAGAAAAAAACAATGATTTAAAAGATAAACAAATAAAAAATTACATAGATCTTTCTAAACAATTTTTATTAAAGTTACCATTTCCAATTATAATTTTTATTGATGAAAATCCAGATATATATCAAGATATTTATAATTTTAGAAAAGATTTAGGATTATTAGAAAAAACATGTATTTATGTTAAATCTTTAAAAGAAACATATTATTATAAAGATTTGGAAAAGTTACATGAATTACAAAAAAAATTTAATATACATAATATTAATCTTCATAAAGATACTCCTCTTTATATTATGTTAACTAATAATAAGTTTGATTGTATAGATAAAGCATTAAATGTTAATCCATTTAATAGTAGTCATTTTATTTGGATGGATTTTGGAATTAATCATGTAGCACAAAATAGTGATTATATATACCAATGGATAAATAAAGTACCAGATAAAATAAAACAATTATGTATAAATCCTTACATAGAAGATGATGAACCCAAAAAATACTTTCAATTTATATATCATAATATGGCAGCTACTTTATTTTCAGGTTCAATAGAATATTTACAAAAATATGTTGAACTTTTTAAAAATAAAACGGCACAAATTTATAATGAAGAATGGTATCAATTAGAAGAAGCCGTTATGACGATTGTTCAAAGAGAGAATCCAGACTTATTTGATTTATTTTATGGTGATTATCAAGGTATAATATCGAATTATTTAGTGCCTCTACATAATATAGATTTAATCATTCATGGCTTAAAAAAATGTATGAATTTAAATAAAACAAAAGAAGCATTTCATATTTTACAATATTGTTGTCCTTATTTTCTTGAGAATCATAATCATTATGAAGTATATTTATTTATAGAATATAATATAATAATCAATTATTATTGTAACAACAATAAATTGTTGCAAGAAGTAATAGATTTAATTAATATAAAATTAAATTTAGAAGATAAAGATGAAAATGAAAAAATACATTCTTTATTAGAAAAAAATAAAGAAAATATTAGTTATTATGAAAATAAAATTTTAATTAAATTTTAATTAAATTTTAATATTTAGTATAATTATAAAGTATGTTAAATATTATTCAAAACATTCCAAATGTTAATACATATCCTCTTACATATGTTTTTGAACATATGAAATTACAACATAAACAAGATACTTTATGGTTAGAGTTTGGTGTAGCAAGTGGTAACACTATTAACTATATTTCTAAATTTACAAATGATAAAGTATATGGTTTTGATGGTTTTGATAGTTTTGAAGGTTTGCCTGAGAAGTGGCGTGATGGTTTTGATAAAGGTACATTTAATAGAAATGGAATTTTACCTCAAGTGAATAATAATGTTGAATTAATAAAAGGTTGGTTTAATGAAACTTTAGTAAATTTTATACAAAAAGAAAATAAAAAAGTTTCATTTATTCATATGGATGCTGATTTGTATAGTTCTACAAAATACATTTTTGATGTATTAAAAAATTATATTGATAAAGATTGCATTATTGTATTTGACGAATTAGTAAATTATCCTGGATTTGATGGTGACCAAGGAGAATTAAAAGCATTTTATGAATTTATTACAGAAAATAAAGTTGATTATGAATGGATTGGAATGAATGGAACCATTTATATGAATGAAACTGGATTAAATAATCAAGTTGGATTAATTGTTCATTCAATAAAATAAATAATCAAGTTGGATTAATTGTTCATTCAATAAAATAAATAAT
>Ga0007873_1000192_pt1 | contig 18155 bp, 16 predicted proteins | sample CryBogCBH26May08_FD_71228 | JGI IMG/M metagenome (GOLD analysis project Ga0007873, IMG submission 71228) | Freshwater microbial communities from Crystal Bog, Wisconsin, USA - CBH26May08 | ecosystem: Environmental > Aquatic > Freshwater > Lake | place: Crystal Bog, Wisconsin, USA | collected...
ACACGAATTGTAATATGAGACATTTTTTTTTGAATAGCAAAAGCACGACCTTTAGCACGAGGTCTCATTCTTTTTAAGATTGGACCTTGATTGACAAACGCTTCACTAACTATTAAATTTTTTTTTTCTAAATTTAAATTATTCGTTGCATTTGAAATAGCTGAATATAATGTTTGCCACACAATAGCACCTGCTTTTTGTGGTAAGTATTTTAAAATTCTTAATGCTTCTTTATAACTTTTTCCACGAATTTTTGAAATAATAACATCTACTTTAGTTGGAGAAATTCGAATATATTTCGAAGTCGCGGAAACTTGTTTTTTCATCATGTTTTTTCTTTTTACTTTCTTTTTACTTTACGTTCTGTTTTCTTATGGGAACGAAATGTACGAGTTGGAACGAACTCTCCTAATTTATGACCGACTAATTGATCAGAAATGTAAACAGGAACATGTTTTTGACCATTGTAGACACTAATTGTATGACCAATCATTAAAGGTAGAATAGTAGAAGAACGAGACCATGTTTTGATAACATCTTTTTTTCCTTCTTTGTTTAATACCATTACTTTTTCTAGTAAATGATAAGCAATGTAAGGACCTTTTAGAATGGATCTTCCCATAATAATTTCTTTTTGTTTATTTTGTTTTTTTTTTGTTTTTTTTTCTTTGTTTTTTTAACAAAAAAGATGAAGAGGGTTAAGAACGAGAACGAATGATAAATAAATCGCTTTTGTTTTTTTTTTTTCGCGTTTTCATTCCTAAAGCAGGTTTTCCCCAAGGTGTTAAAGGGCGAGGTTTCCCAATAGGACAACGACCTTCTCCTCCTCCATGAGGATGATCTACTGGATTCATTACCGATCCACGAACTGTCGGACGAACTCCTAACCAACGTTTTCTTCCTGCTTTTCCTAATACAACGTTATAAATATCTCCGTTACTTATTTTTCCAATGGTAGCAAAACAATTTTCTTTAAATAAACGAATTTCTTTAGAAGATAATCGCAAAACTACATAATTTTTTTCTTTAGCTAAAATTTTTCCACTTGTTCCAGCAGCACGAATCAATTGTCCACCTTTTCCTGGAAATAATTCAACATTGTGCACTTCAGTTCCCAAAGGAATGTTTCGTAAAGGAAAAGAATTTCCTATTTTGATTTCTATTTTTTCACTTTGTTTTCCTGAAAAAACAGAATCTCCTATTTTTAATTTCTCAGGATGTAGAATATAACGTTTTTCTCCATCTTCATATTGAATTAACGAAATATTTGCATTACGATTAGGATCATATTCAATGGAAAGAACTATTCCTACTACATCATACTTATTTCTTTTGAAATCAATTAAACGATAACGACGTTTATGACCTCCTCCTTTATGACGAATCGTTATTTTTCCTTGGTTATTACGACCTTTCGCACGATGATTCGACACAATTAAAGATTTTTCCGGTTTTATTTTAGATAATTCGGAAAAATCTAAAACACTACGATTACGTGTACTTGGAGTATATGGTTTATAAATTTTAATTGCCATTTTGGTTTTTTATAAAATTAAGTCAATAAATCTACAATTGTTTGGCCTTCTTTAATTTTGATATATACCTTTTTATAACGTGTACGTTTTCCTACAAATTTTCCGACACGTCTTGTTTTGATAGGTAAAATACATGTGTTTAGATCAGTAATAGTCACTTGAAGAACTTTTTGTAAAATGTATTTGATTTCTATTTTTGTAAGCGTTCGATCCACAAGGAATGTGTAATAGCCCTTGTTATATAACGTAACTGTTTTTTCTGTAATCAAAGGATATTTTATACATTTTAATAAATGACATGCTATTTCTTGATCCGAAGAACCCATAGAAATATTTTCAATGGTTTTCATTCTTCTTTTCTGTTTTTTTATTCTAATTTGATTATTCATAAAGATTTCCGTACAATGAATTAATAATTTCTAAGGATTCAGTTGTTAAAATAAGTTGTTCTGCTTTTAATAAAAGAATTAAATTCAAAGAAGTAACAGGAACAACCATTATGTTTTGAATATTACGTGATCCACGAATAAATGCATGACATTTTGTTGGATTTGAGACAATAATAAGCGTTTTTTTTGTTTCTACATCAAATGATTTTAGCGTTTGAAGAATTTCTTTGCTTTTCCAAAAAAGAATTTGTGATTCAAAAGTGTCTAAATATAATGTTTTTTCTTTGATTAAAAAAGAATGTCGCTTTTTAAAATACAAAGCACATACAATAGCCAAACGTTTTTCTTTTTTATTTACTTTTTTTGAAACTATATGTGGTTTAGGACCAAACATTACTCCTCCTCCAACAAAAAGAGGAGAACGGATAGATCCTGCTCGTGCATTTCCTGTTCCTTTTTGACGCCATGGTTTTCGACCTCCTCCACGCACTTCAGATTTTGTTTTTGTTGAAGCAGTATGTCGACGTGCATTTTTTAATTGTGTTAAATAGACACGATGAATTAAGCCGATGGATTTTGTTTTTCCTTGTTCAAAAGAAGTACAGTTTATTTTTGTTTTCATAAAATGATAAGCCTCTTTTTTGAATTAATTTTTTCTACGAATACTGATTAAATTGCCAGATTTTCCTGGAATACAACCTTTCAAAATTAATAAATTTTCTTTTTGATTAATATCAATGATCTCCAATCCTTTAATAGTTCGTTTTTCCATTCCTAAACGACCTGGCATTTTTTTTCCAGGATAAACACGACCTGGTGTAGTTCCTGATCCTAAAGAACCTTGTAAACGATGATGTTTCGACCCATGGCTCATAGCTCCACGATGAAAATGGTTCATTTTAATATTTCCTGCATTTCCTTTTCCAATAGTAAAACCAGTAACATTAACAGATTCTCCAATACGAAACATCTCAACACTTACTTTTTGACCAATGGTATAAGATAAAAGCATTGTTTCTACTTCTTCTTTTTTTTTCATTCTATATTCTTTCAGATATCGAAAAGGAGGAACATTTACTTTATGAAAGTGTCCTAATTCTGGCTTCGTCATTTTTTTTAAACTGGACGGAGATGACATTTCGATATAACCTAATTGAATAGCATTGTACCCGCAATTTTTGTCAGATTTAATTTGCGTAACATAACAAGGACCACTTTTAATAACTGTAACAGGAATTATTTCCCCTTTTGTATCAAAAATTTGGGTCATACCGATTTTGTTTCCTAATAGGCCTATTGACACACAAGCTACCTTCCTTTTTTATTTATATATAATTGAACAGAAAAATAACGTATTTTTTCTTTCAATTATATATAAATAAAAATCTAAGTAACAAAAAAACTATTTGCATTTTCAAGATACATTCTTTATAATAACGCATTAAGAAAGATAAGAAAAGCAAAAAAAGAATATCATATGAGTAAAAAAGTTAGTAAAAAAGTAGTTGGAATTGATTTAGGAACGACAAACTCTGTAGTCTCTGTTTTAGAGGGAGCAAATCCCAGTATTGTTCCAAATGCGGAAGGAAATCGCACTACACCTTCTATTGTGGCCTATACTCCACGTGGAGAAAATTTAGTTGGTTTATTAGCAAAACGTCAATCAGTATTAAATCCAGAAAATACCTTTTCATCTGTCAAACGATTTATTGGATGTAAATTTGATGAAATTGAAAATGAAATCAGTCGTATTGCCTACAAAGTTATAAAAGATTCGAAAGGTAATGTGAAAATTTATTGTCCTCTTTTAGAAAAAGAATTTTCACCGGAAGAAATTTCAGCTTCTATTTTAAAAAAATTAGTAGATGATGCTAGTCGTTTTTTAAATGAAGATATTACAAAAGCGATCATTACTGTTCCAGCTTATTTCAATGATTCACAACGCTTAGCAACTAAAGATGCTGGTCGAATTGCTGGCTTAGAAGTTTTACGTATTTTAAATGAACCTACAGCAGCTGCTTTAGCCTATGGATTAAACAAAAAAAAAAATGAAGTTGTTCTTATTTTCGACTTAGGAGGAGGAACATTTGATGTTTCCATTTTAGAAGTTGGGGAAGAAGTTTTTGAAGTTCTTTCAACTTCCGGAGATACTCATTTAGGAGGAAATGATTTTGATCAAATCATCGTTCGATACATTATGGAAGAATTTTTCCAAAAAGAAAAGATCGATTTGTATCAAGATAAACAAGCTCTTCAACGTATTATTGAAGCTTCAGAAAAAGCTAAAATTGAATTATCGACGTTACAATCAATTCATATTAATATTCCTTTTATTACAATTGAAAATCAAATTCCGAAACATATCGATTTGCAATTTGATCGTTCCAAATTTGAAAATTTGAGTAGTTCTTTATTACAACGTTGTTATCAACCGCTTGAAAAAGCTCTTCAAGATGCTAAACTTAAAAAAGCGGACATCGCTGAAATTATTTTAGTAGGAGGCTCTACACGTATTCCAGCTGTTCGTAATTTGCTTATTGATTATTTAGGGAAGCCACTAAATGAAACAGTGAATCCAGATGAAGTAGTTGCTTTAGGTGCAGCAGTTCAAGCCGGAATTATTGGGGGAGAAATCACAGATTTAGTTTTATTAGATGTTACTCCATTATCACTAGGAGTTGAAACAGCGGGTGGTCTTATGACTCCACTAATTCGTCGAAATACTGCAATTCCTTTAAAACAATCAGAAGTTTTTTCAACAGCATCAGATAATCAAGATGCTGTTGATATTAATGTCTTACAAGGAGAACGTGTTCTTGCTAAAGATAATCGAAGTTTAGGAATTTTTCAATTACAAGACATTCCTCCTGCTCCTAGAGGAGTTCCAAAAATTAAAGTAACGTTCCAATTAGATGTTAATGGAATTCTTTCTGTTACTGCTACAAACCAACAAACAGGAAAGGAACAAAGTATTGAAATTCAAGGAGCTTCTGTCATGCCACGTGAAGATGTTGCAAAATTAATCGAAGAAGCAGAACAAAATGTTCTTTCAGATAAATCTCAAAAAACTTTTGTGAATTTAACATTTGAATTAGATCTTTTATTTGAGAAAATTGAATTTTTAATGGAAGAATTGTTACCGCAACTTACAAATGAATTGGAAAGAAAAGAAAAAAATGAAAGTTCTCTTAGTTTTGAAAAAATTGTTTCTTATTTGATTCAAACCACAGAGAGATTGAAAATAGCTTATATAGATAGAAATTTTTCTGAAATTGATACTATCTTAAAAGTTCATTTCCCTTTTTTAGAAGAATTATTTGTTTATGATTTTCTTGAAAAAAGCCTTAATACAGAAGATAGCTCAAAGGGTTCATCTAAACGCACAAATGTAATTGATGTCTGATAATAAAGGAAATAATAAAACTTTTTTTACTGATCCAAAAATGTTTTTCTTAATAGAGAATAAAAAATAGAGAAAAATTACTTTCAAAAAGTATTTTTCTTTATTTACTGAAAATAATATATTTAAGAATAAGTTAGACCTCCTTAGAATATGCTATTAAAAAATTAGGTTGAGCTTTTGCGTAAGTAAAAAAAAATAAGGAAAGAGTGAGATTCGAACTCACGGAACCGGTTAAGTTCATCTGATTTCAAGTCAGACGCAATAGACCACTCTGCCATCTTTCCAAAAGGAAAAAAATTTTTTTCCTTTTTTTTTAGGACTCAGATTCAAATGAATTCATTTTTGTAAACTTAAAATTACTTGGATTGGGATTTTTTCCTATTGAGAATTCACGTTTTCCAACAGCTTTTCTTCCCTCATTTACTTTTTCAGGAAACACTCCATCTTTGGGATGAATAAACTGAATCTCTCCACTTGGTAAAAGACGAAAAATACGATAATCAGAGATTTTAAAATTAATACGCAATTGTTTTCCTAAGGCTAAACATTGTTCTTTTCTTGCAAAATAAACTATGTTATTTCCTTCCTTCATAATGGCAGAACCACCTGTCGGCATTTCAAATATATTGTCTTCAATTTTTTTCACAACTCTTTTATTCGACCAACTAAGAACGTATTTTTCTTCTGTTTCTGCAGATTGTAGCCAACCACCAGTGCTTCCGCCAAAAGTAGGAAAATCATTTTCTGCCATAAAAACGTTGGGTTGTTTTTTTTTCTCAGTCTTCTTCTTTTTTTTTATCCTTTTCCTAACGGAGAATGGATTTGAACCATCGACCTTCGGGTTATGAGCCCAACGAGCTACCGAACTGCTCTACTCCGCTTAAAAAAAACAGAGTGAACATCTACTCTTTTTTTTAACGATGCCAAGAACCAGGCTTGAACTGGTGACACGAGGATCTTCAATCCACTGCTCTACCAGCTGAGCTATCTCGGCTGGACAAATAAAAGTATAAAAAAATATCTTTTTTTTGTCTATTGTTTTTCTTGTTTTTTTATTTTTTTTACAGAGGGAATAATTCTGTTAAGTAAATTACATCCTCAGGAGATAAAGAAATACGCATGATCGAATATTTGTTTGATTTTCTTGATAGATTATTTAGTAACGTTTCAGAGATTAAATCTTCAATATTTTTTGTAATCAAACGACGTAATGGACGAGCTCCAAAAGCCGGATTATAACCCTCTCGACTTAATTTTGTTTTGACTTCTTCATCTACAACCAATTCAATTTTTTTCACTTTTACTCGTTCACAAATTTGGGAAATCATAATGTTACAGATTTTTTTTAATTCCTCAGAACGTAACGGTTTGAAAATAATAATATCATCTAAACGATTTAAAAATTCAGGTAAAAACATACTGCTTAATTTTCGTAAAACTAAGTCTTTTAAATTTTTTAAAATTTCACTTTCAACGGTTTTTTCATCTGGTTCTCCTTTTGAACGACGTAGTTCACGTTCTAAGAATTCAGAACTCTTCATTCCACGAAATGATTTATCAAATTCACTTCTTAATTGAGTTTTCACATCATCAAAAAAGTTCTTTTGTATGGGAGATTTCAAAAATTCAATTGCTGCTTCGTATTCTTTGTTTTCTTTTTCATCTTTTAAAACTTCTAAAATTTCATTATCATATAAAACTTCATCTTCTTTTTTAGCATCCAATTCTTCTTTTTCTTCTTTTTCTTTCCCTTCCAAAGTTGTATCTTCATACTTTAAGAGTTGTTGAATTTCTTCTGAACCTGCATTGGAAGTCATAATAATAATTGTATTCTCAAAAGGAATAAAACGTTTTTGAGAATCTGTCAAACGACCATCGTCTAATACTTGTAATAAAATGTTCATAATATCTGGATGAGCTTTTTCTACTTCATCAAATAAAACAACTGAATAAGGACGTCGACGAACTGCATCAGTTAATTGACCTCCTTCATCATATCCTATGTACCCAGGAGGAGCACCAATTAAACGAGAAACAGTATATCTATCCATAAATTCAGACATATCGAGACGAATCATATCGGCTTCCGAACCAAACATAGTTACTGCTAACGCTTTAGTTACTTCTGTTTTTCCAACTCCTGTCGGTCCACAAAACATGAAACTAGCAATAGGACGATTTGGATTTTGAAGTCCCAAACGAGAACGTCGAATAGCTTTTGAAACAGCAGATACTGCTTCATCTTGACCAATAACACGTTTATGTAATGTAAGTTCCAAATTTTTTAATTTTTGTTCTTCTTCGAAATCAACAGCTGTCACTGGAATTCCTGTGATTTGAGTTACTAAATCTTCAATATTTTTTTGATAAATCCGTGGTTTTAAGCCGGAAAAATCCCCAACTTGACGAGCACGTTTGATTAAGTCTGGATCTTCTTTATTCACTGCAAATGCTCTTCCTTTATCAGTCGAATAAAAACCTAACAAATCATACATGGCTTGGCGTTCTTTTTGAGTGAATTCTATATTAATAGTACCTTCTAAACTTTCTAAAAGAGTTCTTTTGATAATAGGTTCCATGTCCTCTAAATAAGAATTTAGAATCTCAATTCTAGTTTTTTCCACATCACTTATACTGATTGAACGAGTTTCAACCATTTCCGCGTCTTTCCAAATAAAATCATACTCAATTCGATACATTGGAAAATTCTCTGAGACTATAGTATTTATCTGTTGTAAATACTCACAAAATCCTAACTTTTCAATGGCGTTGACAAGTGGAAATACATTGGGAATTTTTTTTTCTTCTGAATCTTTTGAAAGAAGTATTTTTTGCCACGCTGTTAGCATATAAACCGAAATACGATAAACGCTTAATGAAAGATCTTCTGCATCTTCAAATAATTCTTTATCGGAATCAAAAAGATAGGCACTCGGGTTTAAATGAACATCAACCAATCGATAAATTTGATTATTTTTTTTTTTTGACAATTTTTCAAAAGAAGGCTTTGTCTCTACGATCAAACGAGGACTCGGATCCGCAAAAAGCAATTCGTCCATGTGATATAAAATGGACTCTTTCATATGCTTGAAAAATCGATCTGACAAAGGACTGCGAAGAGGACCAGTGTATACTTCTATGTCTTTTTTCCCTTTTTTCTTGTCTTTCTTCTCTTTCTTTTCTTTTTTTTCTTTCTTTTCTTTCGCTTCTTTTATTTCTCTTTCTTTTGCTTCTTTTATTTCTTTTATTCTTATCTCTGCTCTTTCTGTTTTCTCTTTTAATTTCTGCTCTTTTTCTTTTCTCTTTCTTTCTTGTTTATCTTCAACTAGAAATTCTTTAAAGTCTTCAATAGCTTCAAGTTCATCTAAGTCTTTTATTTCTTCGTTTGTTCTTTCTTGTATTATTCCTATGGTTTCTGTATCTAAAAAATATTCGTCTTCTTCTACTTCTGAATTAAAATCTTCAATATCAAAGTCTTCGTCGTCTCCTCCGTATTCATATTCGTACTCGTATTGTTTTATTTCTGCGTCTTTTTTTGCTTTTTCGTATTCACGTTTTAGTTCTTCATAGTTTTGTTCTTCGTATTTTAATTCTTCCTCCTCGTCTTTGTCTGATCCTTCTATTCGGTTTATTTTATTTAAAATTGATTTTTCATCTACCAAATCAGGATTCGCCATCCAACGTAATAAAAAATTACGATAAGCATTATCTATTTCTTGAAGAAGAAATTCCGTAGGAATATCTCCTCTTCGAAATGCTTCATTTTTTAGTTTTCCAACATTTGTTAATACAGAATTCACGAGTCCAGAAAGAATAGACGTTTCATTGACACTTGTCAAGCGAATAACCTCTCGAGCTGCAGCTCGATCTACTATATCAATTGCTTTATCTGGTAAGAAACGATCATAGATATAACGTTCTGCCAACTCAACTGCTAAATGAATTGCACCTTCTGTAAACTCTACATTGTGATAAGATTCTATACTAGGTCGTAATCCATACAAAATTTCAATAGTTTGATCAATGCTTGGTTCTTTGACAAGAATTCGTTGAAAACGTCGATTTAATGCAGGGTCTTTTTCAATTTTTTCATATTCTTTTATTGTTGTAGCTCCTATGCATTGAAACCCACTACGAGATAAAACAGGTTTCAAGATGTTTGCCATATCTAATGAACCCTCGGCTGCTCCTGCTCCTACAATAGTATGAAGTTCATCAATGAATAACATAACATCTGGTCGTTCTAAAGCTTCCTTTAAAATAAATTGAAGACGCTGTTCAAATTCACCTCGATAACGTGTACCAGCAATTAGAGCTGCTAAATCTAAACTAATCAATGTACGTCCTGACAAAACAAAAGGAACCAAATTCTGTTGCATTCTTGTAGCAAATAATTCAATAATCGCAGTTTTCCCTACTCCAGCTTCTCCCACTAAAACTGGATTATTTTTTTGTCGACGAATCAGAATTTCCATCATTTCTAATAATTCTGTTTCACGTCCAATACATTCTTCATAAGCCCCTTGACTCGCTAAAGAAGTTAAATCGGTTCCAAAAATGTCTAAAGCATGTCCTTTATAACTTTTAGAAGGATCCTCTTCTTCGTCATCACCCATATCAAATTGATCCCACCAACTAGGAGTCCAGTCATCTTCATTGTTGTTTGAATGACTTTCCAAATCCATACTGTTATATAAGTTTATGCTTTCATTGAAAATGGATTCACACTCTTTTTCTTCTAAAAGAAAAACCAAAACCGAACTTATTAAATGTGTCATTATATTGTGTTTTTTTTTACTATTTTTTTTTTCGTTTTCCTTTGTCTTTTTGTAAGAAACATATAGAAAAGACAGAACAAAAAGTTTTTTAATTTGAATTTTTTATTGAAAATTATCTCCTTGCTTTTTAACTAGTAGGAGAAATAATTAAATTTCCAAACGTATTTTTTTAAATCGTTAATTAAAATTTGTATAAGAAAAAAAAAATGAGCTTAATTGATTTGAATAGATGTCTTTTTTTATTCATCGAATTAAGCCCATTTCTTTTCTTTAAAATAAAAAGCTACTTCAAGCAAAAGATGAAAATTTTTAAAAGAAAAAACTCACAATAAAAATCGTTACTACAAATGCCAGAACTCCAAATTTAACAATGACACATATTGGATCTTCAGGTGGTTTTTGTTCTATTTCTTGCTCTGCCAGAATTTTTTCTTGTTTTCTTTTTATTTTTAACGCAATTGCTTTTGTTGTAAACAATTGGGTTATTAAAGGATCTGTTGGTTTAAAGAGTTGGTATCCTACAGGATCTGTCATATGCAAATAGTCAAAATAAGCACCTTTAAACTTCATAATGGGATGCATTTTATGTACCTGAAGAAGACAAAATCGAAGGTAATGATGTAAAAGACCTTCTTTAAAAAAAGATCGTGGTTCTTTTATTTGAAGCGCAATTTCGACGTGTTCCTCTTTTTTGCTCGTATAGTAAAAAGCAAAATAAAGGTCACTTGAGTCTTCTTCTGTTTGAAAAAGATGCTTCATTTTGGATGACCAAACAGCCATATCAATGATTTCTACACCTGTTTGTAAACCTGTGGATCTAGGAACAAATTTTTCATTAAATCTTTTTATATATTCTTTAATTAATAACATAGTGTTATGATCACTTGTATTACGATAAATTTCCTCACCATCCACAGTTATATAAATACGTGCTCTAGTGTAACGCTTGATAATGTCTTTTATTTGTTTTTTAGTTAAATGAAACATAAGAATTTCCCTCCTTTAAAAGTTAACGAAATAAAAATGAAATTTTTTTTTTTTGGCTGAATTACTGTTATATTTTTTTTGTGTTTTTTCATAAAAAATATGAAACACACAAACAACGTTAGAATATAGTTTCTTTGTCTTTATATTATAGAAGTTTTCTTAAAAACTGTCAAATTTTTTTCATGGAGTTTTTTTTTTATTTCTTTTGCTTTTTTACGAAAAAATATGTACAGAAAATAGAATAAAAAATTTTTTCATTTGTATTTTTTATTTATTGAAAAAAATGGTGTAGAAGTTTTTGAATCTATTATTTTAAACATTTCCTTGAGATCTAGATAAAAAAAGATAAAAAAAAGGGGCTAAATCCACAAAATTAAAAGATACACGTTTAAGTTAATTAGGTTCATTTACGTTGAGCAAAGTAAAAGATTGCTTCAAAAAAATAATCAAAATATCTAAAAAAAGATAAGCTTTTTTTCATGGGATTTTTTTTTCTTCAAAAACCAAACCTGTTTTTTGCGAATACATTTTCATAAATTGAAAAAAATCAAACCATTCAAATGCATTTTTAAAAAGAAATGTACTTTTCAACAAAAGGGGTTCACCTTTATAAATAAAAATCGAAATGTCTTTTGTTTTTATTCTTTTTTTTTTCCACACTAATTTCTTTTTTTGTTGTGGTTTATGTATTAAACTTATTTTTTCAAAAACAGTAGGTTTCAAAAAAAAAAAGGTCGCGGTACCTGTTTTTCCATTTTTAGATTTAGTTAATGTAATCATAGGTAATATTTTTTCTTCTCCATTTTGAAAAAATTCAATTTTTGTCATAGTTTTTTTTGCTTTTTTTCTTCCTTTTTTTCTGGGGTAGGAGGATTCGAACCTACGGATAACGGAGTCAAAGTCCATTGCCTTACCACTTGGCTATACCCCACTGATTGTAACAAAAAAAGAATCCCACTATACTGCGACTTGTTACAAAAAGTATGATGAGCAAAAAGGGATTCGAACCCCTGACCGCGTAGTTCGTAGCCACGTGCTCTAGCCACTGAGCTATATGCCCAATCAAGGTGTCATTATATCAATTTTGAAAGAAATTTTCAACTCTTTTTTGTTTCTTTTTGGTTTTTTCTTGGTTTTATGAAAAAAAAATTTTCCTTGTTTGATGATTTTAGTTCTCACAAACAAAGTATTAAAAAAATGTATGAATGTGTCCAAATTACACTTGGTCCTACTGGAAAAAATGCTCTTGTTTCAAACGAAAAACAAGAAATAAAAGTTATTACAAACGGTTCTCTTTTATTAAAAGCTCTTTCTTTTCCAAATTCTTCCGGAAATATTTTATTGAAACTATTTGAACAAGCAGCCATTAAAACTTCTTTAATTTCCGGAGATGGTTCCACTATTACTCTTCTTTTAACATGTCAACTTTTGTTATTTTCTGTTCATTTTCTTGAAAATGGATATAATGCTTGCTTTTTTACAAATGGATTAAAAAAAGTGGCTTATTTCTTGAATCAAAAAATAATAGAAATGGCTTTGCCTATTTTAAGAAGGGAACAATTAGAAAATATTTTGAAAACCAATGTAGGCAAAAAAATTAATCCAGCTCTCTTTCAACCATTAAAACAAGCGATTCACCAAATCGGACGGGATGGACTATTAATTCTTGAAGAAAATACAAGTGATTTCACAGAAATTGAAATTGTTCAAGGAATGGAATTAGAAAAAGGATTTGCATCGACTTATTTTATAAACAATCTAAAGACATTTGAAGTTGTTTATGAAAATCCATATATTTTAATTTGTTCAAGTCCTTTAAATTCTTTGAATCAAATTCAAGATATTCTTGAATTTATCAAAAAGAACAATCGTCCATTAGTAATTGTTACCGAAGAAATCAATAAAGAATTGCTTTCAACTCTTGTTTTCAATACAATAAAAAAAAAAATAAGAGTCGTGGTAATTAAATATACTTCCATTAAATTTATAAAAAATGGTATTTTAGAAGACTTAGCATTATTAACTCATTCTTCTTATTTTGTTTCGAATTTGAAAGAAACCAATGCTTTTTTTCTTGTAAAAGATTTAGGACATATAGAAAAAGTCATTATCAAAAAAGAAAAAAGTACTTTTTTTACTTCCAAATTTTCAAAATTAGTGGCAAATCGCCGAATCAACGAATTAAATCGAGAGTTATTAACTAGCGAATCTGATTATGAAAAAAATATTTGTAAAACACGAATAGCTCGATTAGCTGGAAACATTTCAAAAATTAAATTAGGTTTCTCAAACCATTATGAAAACGAAGAAATAAAACAAAAAATTGAACAATTAGTCAGTACTTTAAAATCTTCTTTAGAAGAAGGCTTTTTGCCCGGAGGTGGGAGTTTTTATTTATTTTTAAAAGAAGAAATTATTCCCTGGGCTTCTTTAAATTTAATAGGGGAAGAAATTTTTGCAGCTCAAATTGTTGCTACTTGTTTATCAAAACCCTGTGAAGAATTATTAAACGATTCCTCTCTTTCGAAATATCAAATTTTAGAACAATTAAAACAAAAAGGTTATCCATTTGCTTTTAATGTCTCTGAAAAAAAAATCGTAGATACAATCGAAAATGGATTGATTGATTCAGGAAAGTCTGTTCGGGGAACTCTTTGGAATTCTCTTCTTTTAGTTTCAATTATTTTAACAAGTGATTGAAAAATTGACTTCTCTTTGTTTTTTTGAAAAAGAAGTCAACTTTTTTTTTAATTTTTTTCTTTTTTTGTCAATCTTTCAATTAAATGACGAACGCTGTTTGTTGGACGTGCTCCATTTACTAAATATTTGAATAATTCGACTTTATTAACTTGCATTTTTTTTTTTATGGGATCATAATATCCTAATTCCGAAACAGTTTTTCCATCTCTACGTGCTAAATTTTCTGCCACAATAATTTTGTAAAAAGGTTTTTTTTTTCTGCCTGTTCTTTGAAAACGAATTTTTAACATAGTTTTGAGGGTATTCTTTCTTAAACTTTCTTACTAGATTTTAACAGCTGTGTTTTCTGTTTTTTTAAATAATAAAAAAAACAGTTGTTAAATCTAATAAAAATTAGAAACAAAAGAATGATTACAAGTCTTTTGTTTCTGATCTGGACGACTTCGTTAAACCTTTTCTGGAAAGGTAATGAACAAAAAACAAAATTAAATGATTTCAAAATTTTGTTTATTGGTAGGCATTTTGAAATCCAACTAACACATTAGTCAAGCAATTAATACCCATAAAGAGATAAGTCCCTAATGTTTCTAAAAAGACCAAAGAACAAATGTAAGAAATATTAATTGCTTTTGGTAATTTTATATTCCAAATTTTCATTTCTGGTAAGAAAAGAGGAGGTAGCATTAGAAACCATAATTGAGTATACCAAAGTGTCAATCTATAGAAGAGAGATTGAGGCCAACGATATGGATTAATCATAGGAAACCACTCCATTACTAGCCTACTATAACAAAGAAATCGAAAAAGTCGAATTAACATCCATAGAACAACAGTCATATTTAAAAACAAAAAGATTAAATAGTCCACAATTTTAATATAAAACGGTGCACTAGCTGGAAGAGATCTTCCTACGAAAAAAGAATTGTGAATTAAAGGAGCTACATCAAGTGAATTTTCTATTCCATTTAGAGAATCTAAATTAATTTCAAAAGGAATAAAAAGAAAAGAAAACCAAGAAAAATCCAATTCATTTAAGGAAAAAGTGTTTAGAAATAATAGATTCATGGTACCTCTTTTTGTTTTGGTTTTATATAAATGAATCATATAACAAAGCCAGTGTGAAAAAACAAGTCAAACAGAAGAAGGGATCCAAAAAATTTTGGATCCCTTCTTCTGTTTGACTTGTTTTTTAGAAGTAAATTTTTCCGCCACCCCATCTTTCAGCAACAATTTTTGGTTGTACTAAAATATGGCCTGCAATTGTATATAAGTCATCTTCTGTTAATGTACGCATTTTCGGGAAAATATCAGCACTTCGAATACTTGGATGAATTTCTGCAATCGATTCTAATCCATCATAGGTTGTTGGATTTTTCATATAATCCACTAAACTCTCAATTGTATTACGAGCTGGAGTTGCTAAACTTAGAGCTTCAGTATCTAGTCCTACATTTGGATTTGTTTTTGTGATTCCACCAATGTGACATAAACTACAAGTATTAATAAATAAACGTTTTCCACGTTTTACTTGTTCAGGAGTTAACGTAACAGCTTTCGTAGCATTGAAAGGAACTGTACGAGTTGCGTCATCTAATTCAATAGCAAAAGCAGTGTTTGGGGAAGAAAAAGAACTCAAAAAAAAGAAACTTAGAAAAAGAAAAAAACGAGTCAAAATGTCAGAAAAGTGTTTCATGCAAAAAAGTTTATTTATTTATATACCACAGCTCTTATTATAAACAAGTAGAAACTCTTCTTTTTTTTTCATTTTCTTGCTTTTTTATGAATCCCACAAAGAAAACAGAAAAAAATCCAACGACTTTGACTATAATCAGAACTTGGAAGGCGAATGTAGCCAAACGGTTACGGCAGTGGATTGTGGTTCCTCTATTCGCGGGTTCGATTCCCGTCATTCGCCCATGTCAAAGTTTTGATTTTTTTCTCTTACATCTGCAGTTAAAGTTTATCGTCCCACGAAACACGAAGGCGTTTCGCAGGATGATATGGCAAATCTCTAACTGGATAAATTTGTTCATATTCTTTCATGGTATTTTTTAAAAAAGACATGTAAAATTTTTCTAAGTAGTTATCTGGATCCTGTTGCTTAAAGTTTATAGGAACCCATATTCCCAAAGTTAAGGGAATAGTACTAGAACTGAAAGTAATGTATTTTTTAGTCGGTTCAGATTTTTCGAATTTAAGATTAAAAATTTCTTCTTCTCTTTTAGGTACAAAAGAATCATAAAGATAAGCAAAGAGTTCGTTTCTAAAAAGAAGAACAGCGTAATCCAAATTTCCGGTTGAAATTAATCGATTAAATTGGTAATCATTGATTTCTCGTTGTAATAAAAGAGTGAAATAACGATGATTATATTCTTGTACACCTTCACTACGAATGGCTAATTGTTCTACACGCAGTTTTTTTAACAAACGAAAACGCAATAAAAACCAATCTGCTTTTGATGGAATTAAGCTAGATAATACTTTTGAAGCATTACATGTCTTATTATCCATAATGGATAAGAGAAGCATTTCTGTACTAACAATAGGTGTACCTACTTTTTTTGTTTTTTCCACAACCGTTGAAAAAACTTCTGAAATTTCTTTTGAAAGCTCTAATTTTTCATAATCAAATTCGCCTAAGATAAAGTTTTCTTTTATTAATACAGGTGGAACATCTTCCCAAAATTTTTCTATTTCTTTTAGAAAACGAAGAGTTATGTTTTCATCAAATTGATCTAATTCATAATCGATCACTCGAAGATATTTCTTCACTTTTTTACGAATCTTTTGAATATTACTTGACAAATTTTCTTTTGATGGAATAGAAGAAGAAATTAATTGGAAAACAGTACGAATTTGTTGCAAATTGGCATTTTTTCGAAATTCCCCCCAGCTTTTTTTTAAAAGATTTAGATCCAATTTTTTTTTTAAAATATCTAGATTAACTTTTTCTTTTATGTTTAAAACTTCTAAATCCAGATTTTCTTTTAAATTTTCTAGATCCTCCTCAACAGAGCATTGTAGAATCTCCACATTTTCTTTTAGACTTTTCAAAAGGTTTTTTGTTTTTTTATTTAGTTTTCCTTCTTCTAAAACAATTTGAAGTTGATTTAAAATGTTTGTTTTCATTTTTTTATCTTCTACAAAAGCAGGTAGTTCTAAAATTTTTTTGATGATTCTTTTTTTTTTTACTAAGGGTTCGACAATCTCTTCTATTTCTGGGCTCTCTAAAAGAGCTAGTAAAAGAATTTCACTTGTTAAACATGGGCGATCCATCAATTGTATTAAATGAAAAGATTCAAACAATAATTCAAATGCTTCGTAACTAAAAAGATCATAGAAATCAACCATGGCGATTGATTCATCTAATTCTCGGTACATTTTTTCTCTTTCAGTCCTTTCACGAACATAAGCTAACGACTTACTAATAGAAGTTTTATTCACTTTTTCCCCGGCTGGAATCCATTTTGCGCCTAATTCTTTCTCAATCGAGAATTTTTTTGTCCATTCAATTTTCTTTAATTTTTCTAACTCACGATCATATAATTGTTGAAATTCCTCTGATTGTAAATTTTTTTCTAAAAAAGCCATAGACTCTTGTTGAATTTTTTTTGAAAAACTCTCTAACTCTTCTTCATTAGGATGTTTCTGAAGATATTTCCAATTCACTTCTTCTTCAAATACATTTATTGCATCTTCTTGATCTTGCGATAATCTTTGTAAATCATCATTCTCCCAAGCTTGAATAACATGAAACTCTTTCGGTGTATACGATTCAAGATAAGAATCTTTATCTTTGATAATTTCTCTCTTTTCTCGGATGATTTGTCTCATATTTTCCTCTAAATCGAGATAAGTAACATCTTCCATCAATTTCAAATCTTTTTCCCATTTTGATCTTTTATCTTTTTGACTGGATTTTTTTTTACCGGATTTTTTATCTACAACGAAAAACTTGTTTTTTTCTAAGATTTCTCTTATATTACGAACATCATCTTTTAACCAAAAATGGTTCACTTCATTTTTCAAATATTTTCTACGAACGGCACGAATTTCTTTTCGTACTTTTTTTTTCTCTTCTTTTAAAAGCAATTTCCCGTTCTGAAATTTAAATTGTTCTCTAAGAATAAAACGATCCAAAAATGAAGATGCACGATTACTTATTGCTTTAAACCAATACAAAAGTTGTAAACGAATAGAAAATCGAATCATAATTAATTTATTTATTTTAATTTATTTACTTATTTTAATTTATTTACTTATTTACTTATTTACTTATTTGTTTTATTTGTTTTATTTGTCTTATTTGTCTTATTTGTCTTATTTGTCTTATTTGTCTTATTTGTCTTATTTGTCTTATTTG
>Ga0007873_1000199_pt1 | contig 17822 bp, 19 predicted proteins | sample CryBogCBH26May08_FD_71228 | JGI IMG/M metagenome (GOLD analysis project Ga0007873, IMG submission 71228) | Freshwater microbial communities from Crystal Bog, Wisconsin, USA - CBH26May08 | ecosystem: Environmental > Aquatic > Freshwater > Lake | place: Crystal Bog, Wisconsin, USA | collected...
AAAAAAAAAAAAAAAAAAAAAAATTTTTTTATAAAAAAAAAAAAAAAAAAAAAAAAAAAAAAAAACAAAAACAACGAAAAAAAAAAAGAAAAAAAAAAAACAATAAGAAAAAAAAACAAAAAGAGAAGTAAGAAAGGAAAAAATATAGAAAAAAAAAAAGAAAAAATATGGCTTTACCTTGGTATCGAGTTCATACGGTTGTTTTAAATGATCCAGGACGATTAATTGCAGTACATTTAATGCACACTTCTTTGGTTTCAGGTTGGGCGGGGTCAATGGCTCTTTATGAATTAGCAATTTTTGATCCCTCTGATCCTGTTTTAAATCCAATGTGGCGTCAAGGAATGTTTGTTATGCCTTTTATGACACGTTTAGGAATTACAGAATCATGGGGCGGCTGGACAGTGACTGGAGAAAGTTCAACAACACCAGGAATTTGGAGTTATGAAGGAGTTGCCTTAACACACATTGTTTTATCTGGTTTATTATTTTTAGCAGCTATTTGGCATTGGGTTTATTGGGATTTAGATTTATTCCAAGATCCACGTACAGGAGAACCAGCTTTAGATTTACCAAAAATTTTTGGAATTCATTTATTATTATCCGGGTTTCTTTGTTTTGGGTTTGGTGCATTTCATGTTACTGGTTTATTTGGTCCTGGAATGTGGGTTTCCGACGCTTTTGGATTAACAGGAAGAGTTCAACCTGTTTCTCCAGCCTGGGGTCCTGAAGGATTTAATCCTTTTAATCCAGGTGGAGTTGCTTCTCACCACATTGCAGCAGGAACATTAGGAATTATTGCTGGTATTTTTCATTTATCAGTCCGTCCTCCTCAGCGTTTATATCGTGCATTAAGAATGGGAAATATTGAAACTGTTCTTTCAAGTAGTATTTCAGCTGTATTTTTTGCTGCCTTTGTAACATCAGGGACAATGTGGTATGGTTCAGCAACAACTCCAATTGAGCTTTTTGGTCCAACACGTTACCAATGGGATAGTGGATATTTCCAACAAGAAATTGAAAGACGCGTCGAAACATCAATTGCACAAGGAATTCCAGCTACTGATGCCTGGTCGCAAATTCCTGATAAATTAGCATTTTATGATTATATTGGGAATAATCCTGCAAAAGGAGGTCTTTTCCGATCAGGAGCCATGAATAAAGGAGATGGAATTGCAGAAGCATGGTTAGGACATCCGATTTTCCGTGACCGTGAAGCACGTGAATTAACAGTTCGTCGTATGCCTGCTTTCTTTGAAACTTTCCCAGTTATTTTAGTTGATAAAGATGGAATCATTCGTGCAGATATTCCATTCCGAAGAGCAGAATCAAAATATAGTATTGAACAAGTGGGTGTTTCCGTTAGTTTTTACGGTGGAAAATTAAACGGACAAACCTTTAAAGATGCTCCAACTGTGAAAAAATTTGCAAGAAAAGCACAATTGGGTGAAGTATTTGATTTTGATCGTACAAGTTTAGAATCAGATGGTGTTTTCCGTAGTAGTCCACGCGGATGGTATACATTTGGTCATGCTAACTTCGCTTTGTTATTCTTCTTTGGTCATTTATGGCATGGTGCTCGTACTATTTTCCGTGATGTTTTCACAGGAATTGGGCCGGAAGTGACAGAACAAGTAGAGTTTGGTGCATTTAGAAAAATTGGTGACAGAACAACTCCCCGTAAGGAAAGTGTTTAAAAAAAAATTCAAAGAAATTTTTTTTTCTTCCACAAAAAAAATTGTTTTTTGAAAAAACAATTAAAAAAAATACACATTTTTTAAAAATAGATAGCATATAGTTATATGGAAGCTTTAGTTTATACGTTTTTGTTAATTGGAACATTAATGGTAATTTTTTTTGCGGTTTTCTTCCGTGAAAGTCCAAAAATTATTCGATCATAAGGAAAAAATCAAAAAAGGTTCTTTTTTCTTGAACCTTTTTTGATTTTTTTAATCATCATCTTCTTCAAAAGGATCTATTAAATTCTCTGAACCAGGTCCAAAAGAACTATAAAGTGTTAAGATAGTAATACCAATTACTAAAGAAGAGATTCCGAAGGAAATAACGACGGTATCAAGATTCATATAAAATTTTTTCTTTTGTTTCAAAACAAAAGATTTCGAAAAAAAAAATAATTTTTTTTCCAAAGATCTTCCCATTTTTTATTAATTATTTTTTTTTATTATGGCATTAAAAACACGTTTAGGTGAAATTTTAAAACCTTTGAACATTGAATACGGAAGAGTTGCACCAAATTGGGGTACTACGCCGGTTATGGGACTTTTTATGGGATTATTTTTAGTTTTTTTGGTTATTATTCTTCAAATCTATAACTCTTCTTTAATTTTGGAAAATGTCGATGTAGATTGGAGTGCTTTAGAAAGTTAAAAAAAAAAGAGAAGAAAAAAAAAAGAGAAGAAAATTTTTCCAGATTTTTTTTTCTTCTCTTTTTTTTTAAGAATGGATAGGATGTAATTCTATCAATCCAAAATTATTTGTATTTGTTCCACTGTAATTCACTGAATCAAAACGAATAATAACGGGATAACGAATATTATTATCTTTTTCAACACTGATAACGACACCGATTTTATTATACCAATATGACTCTTTTCGAAGAATACGTACTTTAGACCCTTTCGTTACCATAAAAGTTTGAGAATGTTTATTTATTTACAATTTCTTCATTATTGTAATAAATGAAAAAGTGTATATTTTGTTCTTTATAATAGAGGAGAAAATACAATGAGGAGCCCTATTTATATTTATTTCTTATACTTTTTATGACTTTTATGACTTTTGACTATTTTATAAATCATCTCGAATTGGTTCTCAATCTTATTTTCCTTCTTCTCGTTTTTTTGTTCATAGTGAATGCACAAAAAAGAATGAAAGGAGACCATGTTACTGACGCTTGGTCTGAAGGAATAAAAGACATACAATCTAACATTCTTCTGGAACAAGAGGCTCAAGAAGAAGAAGAAGAATACTACGAAGCAGAAGACGATTCAGGAATGGATTTTTTCTCTATTTTACCAACAGAAGAAGAAGAAGAAGCTTTAAAATTTGAATATGTCAATACTACGTTTGATGACATTGCTGGAAATGAAGAAGCAAAAAAAGAACTACAAGAAGTGGTTCGTTTTTTAAAAGATCCAAAACCGTTTATAAAATTAGGAGCTGTTCTTCCCAAAGGAGTTTTATTAGGAGGTCCACCAGGGACTGGAAAAACATTGTTTGCTAGAGCGGTTGCTGGAGAGTCTAAAACTCGCTTCTTTAAGGTAGCTGGTTCAGAATTTGTTGAAATGCTTGCTGGAATTGGAGCATCGCGTGTAAAAGAATTATTTGATGCTGCGCGTGAAGCACAACCATCGATTATTTTTATTGATGAAATTGATTCCATTGGAAAAGCTCGTGGTGGAATGAGTATGGGGGGAGCCAGTGATGAACGTGAACAAACGTTAAACCAAATCTTGACAGAAATGGATGGTTTTAGTCCCACAACAGGAGTTCTTGTTATTGCAGCAACAAACCGCGTTGATATTCTAGATCCGGCTTTAATTCGACCAGGAAGATTCGATCGTCAAATCACTTTAAATCTTCCTAATTTTCAAGAACGTCAGGCTATTTTGAAAGTTCATGCCAAGGGAAAACGTATCTTATCGGAAGTTTCCTTTGCCCAAGTAGCTCAACGTACAGTTGGCTTTACAGGAGCTGATTTAGCCAATGTTTTAAATGAAGCTGCTATTTTAGCTGCTCGTTTTAAAAAAAAAGCAATTTCTATGAAAGAAATTAGTATCAGTATTGATCGTTTGGTTGTTGGTTTAGAAGGGAGACAATTTTCCAGAATTCACAGTCGTCAATTAACTGCTTTTCATGAAATGGGGCATGCACTAATTGGAACATTAGTGGATGAAGAAAATCAATCTATTCAGAAAGTATCTATTGTTCCACGTGGAAGCACGCAAGGAATAACATGGACAGTTCCTTCTGCAAGTCAATACAGTTCACGTCAATCTTTTATTAATCAAATCTTAGTGGCTCTTTCTGGACGAGCGACAGAAGAACTTATCTATGGAGTCGGAGAATGTACAGTTGGAGCTCAACAAGATATTAATCAAGTCACGCGTATTCTTCGAATGATGATTGTTCGTTATTCTATGGGGCGTTTACAAGAATTGAAACAAGAAGCACAACAAAGAAATCTTTATTTATTGGGAAGCGATGTAAAACAAGAATTAAACAATATTATTGATAATTTCACTACAAATTTTGTTGATCTTCTTTATAACGAGATTGTTTCTTTTTTACAATTAATGCGCCCTACAGGGGAAAGAATTGTGGATGAACTTTTGATTGCCGAAGAATTAACAGGACGAGAAGTGAAAGCATTAACTGGTGAATATATAAATAATACGATTTCATTTGAATTATTATATGCAGAACGTGAAGCTCTCCTTTTCCAAATGTTGGGTCCACAAATTTTTAAGTCTTTAGCTTATTTAGACGAAACTGTCGAAGAACTTCTTTTGGCAGCAGATTTAAATTCTTCAAAGAAATAAAAAAAAAACAAGAACGTTTTTTTTTTATTTTTCAGAAACAAGGATTTTTTCAGGAAAAAAGCAAAGAACTATTCTTTTTTTTAAATCCTTTTTCTTTTTTAAATCTTTTTATGAGAATAGAGTTTCCTAAAAACGTATAAAAAAAAAGAATATGAATTGTTTTTTTTGATAGAATTCGCTTGAATGTATGACAGTATAGCCAAGTTGGTAAGGCATTGGATTGCAAATCCTTTACTCCTCAGTTCAAGTCTGAGTACTGTCTCGGATTCAAAAAAAAAACAATAAAAAAGGGGTGATGGTGGAATGGTAGACACAACAGACTTAAAATCTGTTGACTAATTTAGTCGTGAGGGTTCAAGTCCCTCTCTCCCCATTTTTTTTTTTTATTATTTGCTTTTTCTTCACAATGTGATAAAAAGTAAGAACAAATTAAATAAAGCAAAAAATATCTAAGAAGTACTTGAAATATTTTCTATTTTTACTATAATAAAAAAAAAACAAGACAAGAACAATTAAAATAAAAAGTCATTATTAAAAGTAGAAGAAGTATTTGAAATATTTTTTATTTTTAATATAATAGAAAAAAAACAAGACAAGACAAATTAAAAATCATTACTAAAAGTAGAAGAAGTATTTGAAATATTTTTTATTTTTAATACAATATAATAAAAACAAGACAAGACAAATTATTTAGAAAAGAAAAAGAGGACTCATGAAAAGACTTCGTATTTTTAGTGGCAAAAATTCTGGTGATATGAAAAAATTCCGTATTTTTAGTGGCAAAAATTCTAGGAATATGGAAAAATCTCCTATTTCTATTGGAGCAGAGTATATGATTGTTCCACGGACACGAATTCCGCCGATTATTTTATATCCAACCATAAGTGTTATTTTGAATAAATCCGGCTTTATTATGGATAAGGGTGGCGCTATTTTAAGGAAGATACGATTACCAAAATTCCTCCCTTTAAAATTCCTCATTAAATCAGGAGATTTTGCCAGTCGTCTCGATAAAGAAGCACTGGCAACTCTTGAAATCGGAATAGCTCCATATTGGAAATACGTTTTCAATAACGTAAGTCGAGTAAGTCAAACGGTAACTGGAACAATTGCAGGTTGTCAAGCGGGGTTCACTTTCTTGGACTTTTTGTCGGCGACTAACCCGATTTCAAAAAACTTATATTTGATCGGCACTGTCTCAAGTTTAAGTTCAAGCTGTTGTATCTGGTATTGTTACAATACTATGGCTGTGTGTCCTCCGTTGGCTATTTCAGCTGGCGCGTTTGGTTATATGTGCAAAAGAATTGGAAAATATGCTGTTGAAACAGCAGATTTTTTGAACCCAACTCCTAAAATGGGGACAATTCTTCTTAGAAAACTCGTTAAATTACAAGAAATCACTGATTTGACAGAACATTATTAAATGATGTTCTGTTGTAAATATCATTTTTTTCTTCGTTTTTTACAATTTTTACGATGTACTCGTTTTCAATCCTCAAAATAGCCGTTATGTATAATACCATTTTTTTATTTCTTACTTGATAGCAATTTAAAAAAATGGTATTATACATAGGCAATGAAGTGAAACTAAAAAAAAGCAAAATGAAAAAAATTATAACTCTTAAAATATTATTTCTTAATGATATACGCGTTGGTCCAATAGCAGAAAGAATTTATTACATGGTTGAATTTCCTTTTAAATTATTATCTCTTAATGACATACGTTATGTTGGTCAACTAGTAACTGGAGTTTATTGCGTTGTTGAAGGTATGCACGATGCAGTTGAAGCAAATATATGCGTCAACCCAATCATAAAAAACATGTTTATAACAGCCTCGGTTGCCAGTTTAATTTCAGGTATAAGTATGTTGGGCGCTTTTGGCTTGAGACGAACTTTCTGTGTGGACTCTCTAACTATGCTAGGGTGTTTCGGTATAATATTTAGGACGGTTGCTCGGTACGCTATAACGACAAAGGCTCTGGACGATTTTGATTTTGATTGAATAAATTAAAATCAAAAAGCCTTGACAAACTCACGCGCTTTATATATAATGAAAGAAGGAAAGACAAAAAAACATAACAATAAAAAAAGAAAAAACTATGATATTTGAAGTACTTATAAAAGCCCCAAAAACATACTTATGGGGAAACTTTACGTATTTTAGTCAAGCACCACTTGGGTTCTTCTGTTTAGTTGATGGAGGCGCAAGTTTAATTGATTGTGCCTATGCTATAAATCCGGTAGCAAAGCCATTATTTCTTACCGGAGGCTTAGCGAATCTAGGCGCAAGTGTTTGTATGGTGACTGCATTTTCATGCGGTTTGATTTTCGTTCCTGGAGCGATCGGAGCAGGAATTTTGGGAACAGGATTAAGACGTTTAGGGAAGTATACAATTCGAACGGCTAATGCCATGGAACCGAAACCAACTCTTACAAAAGCGACAAGTGTACTTGGAACAGTAGTTGATGTGCTAGATGATCCTACAAGTATCTTGTTTTGAGATTAGTGAAAAAAAAAGATATGGAAAATATAACTTTAAAAACTCTGTTATATATACATATCTTTACTAATTCTCAATATTAACGTAAACAAGAGGTATTGAAAATTAAATAACTAAAAAAAAATACATCTTGGAGAAAAGCCTGACAGTGATGATAACTTTAATCCGCTTCTTTATTTTTATTATAAAACTTTATTTTTTCCTTGTCAAGAAAGTTAAAAAAATTGGATAATGGCGTAATTCTAATCGCATTATCCAATTTTTTTAACGACCGTGATTATAATACTTGATTTTTAGTGTTTGTAAAAAATATTATTCATAACTTAAAGTTTAATAAAAAAACAAATTAAGAAAAAGCTTGACAAGTTTTACAAAAATTATTAATAAAAAAATCATATTAGTAATATTAAATATAAAAAAAATTGTTTTTAGAAATAAAGCTATTATTGCAATGCTTCTTAAGTTTAGTACTTTTTTAATAATTAGGTCTTCAACGTAATAACTTCTACTATTGGGGGTTCTACTGTTTGTTGCACTTTAAAAGTAGTTACAGCTGCACTTAATGGTGTATTAACCGCTATAGTTATTGGTTGTCTAACCGTAGGATATTTATCCAGGACTCCAATATCCGTAGCTTTTTCATTAGTAAGCAATGCGGTAGCATTGCAAATTATTTTGGAATCAATAGATATATTATTGATAACGTTACACAATTTTTGATTCTTTAATTTGATAAAAAATCAATTGAAAAATTGGGAATGAAAAGAAATTATTTTAACATAAAGTTAATAAAAAAATCTTTTTTTTATTTTGACTCCTCAGATTGGACTTGAACCAATGACCAATCGGTTAACAGCCGATTGCTCTACCAACTGAGCTACTAAGGAAGAAAGATGCTTTTTTTTCAATAAAAAATATTCATTTTCTTTTGAGGATTAGAACTTTTGACGTTAAGATTATAATGTTAATGCGGAACCTGTCAAATTAGGAAACATTAAAACTCCTCCATGTTTATTATTCCACAGAAAAAGGAAAAAAGCAATATTTTTTCTTCATATCGCTTTCTCCTATTTTTCTTCTTTTTCCTTGTATTTTTTTTCTTTGCCTTCTTTGTAGACTTTGTTCATTTATGAAAAAAAAAATCGATTTTAATAATCATTTCTTAGTTACATTCTACCTTCACAAAAAGCTATTAAAATGGATTTTTAAGTGGTTAAAAGTGTATTTTTTTTGAAAGATCTCTTTTTTAAAAACAACAGGGATATTTTTGTTTTTCTTAAAGTCATTGTAAATAAAAGTTAAATGACTCTTTTAAAAAATTTTTCATTATTATAAATAATAAGAACTAAAGAATTTATCTTACAAAATTGTAAAATAGTCAAAAAGAAAAATTTACGTTATGTTCAAAATAATAAACAAAAAGAAAGAAGAATGCATATTGTTGAGTCTAATAGGATTCGAACCTATATTGGAAACTTAGAAGGTTTCTGTCCTGATCCATTAGACGATAGACTCTCAAAAAACGAAAGAAAAAGTTTTTTAAACAATTGTAATGGAATCTTTTTTCAGAAAAAAAAGATTCCATTACCCTTAAACTTTCTCTTTTTCTTCGTCAGGATTTTCAGGAAAAGAAACTGTTACTAAAGGCGGGCGTTTGGAAGGAGGAATACGACCGCCTCCTGGGGTTAATTTTTTGAAGTGGTTCCTCTGGACTAATAGGAATATTTTCGAGCGGTACAGGATTCAGGATTTTTTTTTCAACTTCTACGGGAGCAGGTGCTACCGCAGTACTATTTATGTCAAGAGTTTCTCTCTTGACATTTTTTATTTCCAAGTTTTCAGACATTCTTTTTTACCTCATTTGGTTGAAAATAAATTTCCATAACAGTTTGAATTTTTTTTCCTGAAGAAACTCCTTCCATGGGATCACGTCTTAAACGATGACGCAAACATAAAATCATTGTTCGTTTAATGTCATCTAAAGTTACTTCCGTTCGTTTTTCAAAGGAAGCAAGAGCTTTTGCCGCACGAGAACAAACAAGATCTCCACGTAATCCTTCAATTCCTAACTCACTACAGATTTGTGAAATCTTCAATTGAAAATCTCTTGAAATTGTAACGTTTGCTAATAATTGTTGAGCCATTTGAATATCATTTTGAATTTCATTTTGTTGGTTTTCATATTTTTGAAACCAACTTTCTGGTGATTTATCAAAATTCATTCTTTCTTCTACAACCCGTAAACGTAAAAGGGGATCATGGATCGTACGAATTTCAGCATGCATACCAAAACGATCTAATAATTGAGGACGCAATTCTCCTTCTTCTGGATTTCCTGAACCGACTAAAATGAATTTAGCTGGATGTTTCATCGAAATTCCTTCTCGTTCTACAGTATTCCAACCAGAAGCAGCTGAATCTAATAAAACATCAACTAAATGATCATCTAATAAATTAATTTCATCTACATACAAGATACCACGATTTGCTCTAGCTAATAAACCAGGTTCAAATGCATTTTTTCCACCAGATAGAATTTCTTTTAAGTTCAATGTACCACAAACACGATCTTCTGTCGCTCCTAAAGGTAATTCGACCATTGGAATTTGAATTTCTTCTGTTTCAAATTGATTTCCATATTCGTTTGGATCTGTATTAAAAGGATCATTTTTTATAATGGAAATAGCAGGAAGCAAATCAGCTAGTGCACGAATTGTTGTTGATTTTCCTGTCCCACGATCGCCCATAATCATTACTCCTCCAATTTTTGGATCAATCACATTTAATTGTAAAGCTAGTTTCATTTCTTCTTGACCAATAATTGCAGCGAAAGGAAAATTTGTTAAATTTTTGACTATAGACATTTGTTTTAACTATACAATTAATAAATATTTCGGCTTAAAAATACTTTTTGTTATTATTTCTTTTTTTCAATTCATTTTGAAGTTCTAAAATCTTTTGAAGCAACGAAATAAAAATTGAGTCGTGTTTTTTTCCACTATTCTTTATTATAATCAACAGTGTTTTTTCTTTTTTTTATTTCTTTTTTCTTTCTTCAATTTTTTTCATGAAAAAAAATAAGTTAATATTTTTGGTAGAGTTTTTTAGTTTCTTTTGTTCAATAGAAACTAAAAATAAATCGATTTTTTTAAGAAAAAGGGTTAGTAAATAATACCAATAATATAAACAAGTTTTAAATTTACGAAAAGCAAAGCTTTTAAAACAAATAGGATATAAAAAAAACAAAATCAATAAAACAATTGAGTTATAAATTGAATTAATTCTTTGGGTAAGATAAAAAAATTTATAACAATAAATCAGTTTCTTTTTATTGTTTTGATTCTGTTTCTATTTTTAAGAAAAGTTTCTGATTTTTCAGGATTTGTTCTCATATTTTTATTGAGAATGGCATTATTTAGGCTAAAATCTTAGATTTTTATTATAAAAAAATTTTTTTTTCTATTGGTTTTCTAAAAAAGAGTGAATTTATGAAAAAATCCAAATTGTTTATACTAGAGAGTAATTTTATGATTTAGGATGTTCGATTGTGGTCATTACTGTAGTATTATGAAAAAAACGTTTTCCCGTTTCTTTTCTTCGTTTTTTGTCTTTTTCTTCGCTGCTTTGCTTTTGTTTACAGAAGCTCCTTCTGCTCAGGCGACTTTTAACAATTTAACTCCTTGTTCTGAATCAAAACCTTTTCAAAAACGTTTAGTAAGTTCTATAAAAAAATTAGAAAATCGTTTGAAACTATATACACCAGAAAGTAAAGAAGCTGAATTTTTAACAAAAGAAATTCTTGCTACACAAACACGTTTTGCTCGTTATAGCAGTACAAATTTGTTATGTGGAAAAGAAGGATTACCACGTATTATTGCCACAGGTCAATGGGATCATAGTAACGAATTTATTTTTCCGGGCATTTTGTTTCTTTATATAAGTGGATGGATAGGCTGGGTAGGGAGAAAATATCTTCGTGCAGTTTCAATAAATGAAAATTCTTTTGAAAATGAAATTATTATCAATGTTCCCATGGCGATTTCTTTTATGAGTTCAGGATTTTTATGGCCCATTGAATCTTGGAAAGAATTTTCTTCTGGTCAATTGATTGCCAATGAAGAAGATATTACTATTTCTCCACGTTAAGTTTTTTCATTCCTTCTTCTTTGATTTATTGATTAATTTCTTGATTGATTATGGACAATTTTTTAAAATATCTCTCTACTGCTCCCGTCTTATTAACAGTTTGGCTTTCCGTAACTTCTTTTTTTATAATGATTATTAATGTTGTTTATCCAGATCCATTAACGTTTCCTAGTTTTTAATTTTTCCAACTTTTAGGAAAAAATAAAAAAAGATTAAAAAAAAAATATCATAACCAGAAAGGCTTGTTGTTTATCTTTTTCTTTTTTTTTTATAGACAAATGGAGAGCAATTTGTTAAGATGTCTCTATGTTTAGCAACAAAAGGAAATTGTTATAAAAAAAAGAAGGAACACAAAAAAAAAACAAAAAAGAAAAAAAATATGTTTGATGTATTAAGTTTAGGTTGGGCATCTTTAATGTTAGTGTTTTCTTTTTCGTTGGCCTTAGTTGTTTGGGGCCGAAACGGTTTTTAAAAGAACAAAATAAAAATGGGTGAAATTATTCAAACAGCGAGTATTTGTTCAGTGATTACATTATTTGGTATTGTTTTAGGATTTGGTTTTATTAAGATTCAAAAACAAGCCTAAATTCAAGAAAAAGATATGAATTTGTTTTTGAATCTTTTGTTTTTTAGTAATATTCTTTTGATTCTTTTAGTGTTTTTCAATAATGATAGTGCAAAAGAAATTGAGAATTCTACAGAAGAAATAAGTTTAAGTGAATTTTTCTTATTTTTTTTTCTTTTTTTGCAATTTGTATTATTATTATTGGTTAACAAGATTGAATAAAAAAAAAGGGAAAAATATTTTTTCCTTTTTTAAAAAAGGCTATTCTTGAAAATACTTTATAAAAAAAAATTCTGGAGCAAAAACAATCTAGATTAATCCTTAAAAAGATTAAAAAGTATATTATAAGCTGCATTATTCTTTTTTTTACTACTTAAATCCGTGTCAAGCACTCGCAAGAGGTCGATTGAATTATTTAGTTAGTCTTGCTCCTTTCTACAGATTAATAGGGGACAAACTACTGAGCAAATATGAAAAAATTATGAAAAAAATTGTGAGAACACAAAATATTATTAAAAATAATAAAATTACAATCGTTTTAAATAAAAAATTAATGGACACTATGCTGAAAAACTTGGTTCAATTCTCGACAGGTTCTATAATTTTCAAAGAAAAAATTGAAATGAATAGATTTATTTCAGCAAAAAATTTTTTACATAAAATAAATCTAATTAAAAAAAAAATTCTTCTGTTTTCTTTGTTTTTTTCCTTTTTTTAGATGAAGTTTTTTTTTATATTTTTATCCTTTATAATCTAAATCCTCTTTTAAAATCTAAAAAAGTAGGTAAAAAAAGTAATCCTTTTAAATGATTATAAAAGTAATTGTTTTGAAGAATGTTTTTTGAGGGTATTCTATGTGGATTGTTTTTTTATCTCTGTTTGTTTTTTTTTCTTTATGTATTATTAAAAAAATTTTTGAGAATAAAAAAATGCAAAGAAACAAAAAACTATTAAACAAAAAAAAAGAAAAAAGACAAACTAAATTAAGAAAAAAAATTACAATAAAACTATTGGAAAATTTTCCTCTTTTGCGTGAAAAAAGCGATTCTAGAGTTAAATTCTTAAAGAGGTTTGTTGTAATAATTGAAAGAATTGATTTTAACTTTCGTTATGTTCTTTTAAAGTCAAAGACTTTATTCGATACTTATTATTTTGTTCTTGTCTTGATTTTTCAATTCAGATCTTAATTTTTGAAAAATTTCCAAGATAAAGGCTTGACTGAATCAATTCATGTATAAAAAATAAAATCAGGATAGAATTTAAGTTTTTATAAAAGGAGGATTCTTGTAAGTTAATTTTTTGATTGTTTCTTTTCTTAGAAATGCTATATAATAAAACGTAGTTAATAGAAAACAACAAGAATCTTTATTATGATTTTTCTTTTATCCCATCTTTTTTCTCAAAAAAAACAGAATTCCACCTTCTCTTTTCCTTTTTTCTTTGAGATTTGGATTTTGTTGTCTTTGTTTTTCTTTTTGTTCTTCGTTTTTCCTTTTTCTTGTTTGGCAATGGATTTAGAAAAAGGAAAAAAACTTTTTCACATTCATTGTAGCGCTTGTCATGAAAATGGAAACAATTTCATCATTCCTGAAAAAAACTTATATCCAGCAACATTAAAAATTAATGGGATCCAAAACACACCTTCTCTGTTTTATCAAATCTTGAATGGAAAAAATGGCATGCCTGCTTTCGGAGGACGATTAACAGAAAAAGAATTACATGCTTTATCTTTGTATTTACTTAATCAAACTGATTGGTAACTTTTTCTTTTCTTTCTTTTCTTTTGTCAGGTAGAATGGCAAACAGAAGATACAACAAGGGAAATTAGCTCAGTGGTAGAGCTCCTGCCTTACAAGCAGATTGTCACAGGTTCAATCCCTGTATTTCCCATTTTTTTTTCCCTTAACTTTTTTTTATCTATGCATCTTAATCAAACTTGATCTATGGCAAGCCAATTTTTGACTATATTGATCTGTCTTTTAACGGATTCTAATTCCGTTTGAATTTCTGCTTTTTTTGTTTGTTAAAGTAATTTTTTTCTAATTGTTTTTCCAAAAAAGTTTTCTTTTTTTCATTCTGATCAAGATTGCTTTCCAAGCGAATGATTCTTTTTTGGAGAGCAATTTTTTTTTCTTTTTTTCATCATCCGCGTTTAAATAAATGATTTGTATTTTAATTAAATTTTGAAAATTCTCGTTTTCAAAAGAGAAAAAGTCTTTTTTTTTTAATAATATTGTTCCTAATGAAGTCTAAATTTTCTTCTTAAAAAGTAAATAAAAAACCTAAAAGACATTCTTTCAAGATACTTATTGCAATTTTTTTTAAGGTGAGCTTCGAATTAGATTTAAGTTAAAAACAAAGTTATATGTGTGAATTTTCCTACTTTTTATTTTAAAAAGAAAAGAAATTTTTCTTTTCTTTTTAAAATAAAAAGATTAGTCAATAGGTCTTAATTGAAGAGCTGGTTCTGTTTCACGGTTAATTCCTTTTTCAAATCCAGCTGAAGCAGCACGTGAACGTCCAGCATGCCACCAATGTCCAACTAATAAGAAAAATCCTAAGAAGAAATGAGAACACGTTAGCCAAGAACGCGGAGAAACGTAGTTCACTGAGTTAATTTCCGTAGCAACTCCACCAACGGAATTTAAAGATCCTAAAGGTGCATGTGTCATATATTCAGCAGCACGACGTTCTTGCCAAGGTTGAATATCATTTCGGATTTTATTAATATCTAATCCATTGGGTCCACGTAAGGGTTCTAACCAAGGAGATCTCATATCCCAAAAACGCATTGTTTCTCCACCAAAAATGATTTCACCACTTGGTGAACGCATTAAATATTTTCCTAATCCAGTAGGTCCTTGTGCTGAAGTTACGTTAGCGCCTAAACGTTGGTCACGAACTAAAAAAGTAAACGCTTGGGCTTGAGAAGCTTCAGGTCCTGTGGGTCCAAAAAATTCACTTGGATAAGCTGTATTATTGTACCAAACAAAAACAGAAGCTGTTAATCCCATGACAGACAAAGCAGCTAAACTATAAGAAAGATAGGCTTCTCCTGACCAAACAAAAGCTCGACGTGTCCATGCAAAAGGTTTTGTCAAAATATGCCAAACACCGCCAGCCAAACAAAGAATTCCTACCCAAATGTGTCCGCCAACAAGATCTTCCATATTGTTGATAGATATAATCCATCCGTCTCCCCCAAAAGGAGATTTGAAAACATATCCAAAAATAACAAGAGGATTCAAAGTTGGATTTTTAATAAAACGAACATCTCCACCACCTGGAGCCCATGTATCATAAATCCCACCAATGTAGATAGCTTTAACAACTAATAAAAGAGAACCAATTCCAAGTAAAAATAAATGAATTCCTAAAATCGTTGTCATTTTATTTTTATCACGCCAGTCATAACCAAACAAAGGTGCATTTGTTTCTAAGGTATCTGGTCCAAATAAAGAATGATAAATACCACCGAAACCTAAAACAGCAGAAGAAATTAGATGTAAAACACCAACTACAAAGTAAGGATAAATGTCAAGAATTTCTCCACCAGGACCAACACCGAAACCTAAAGTAGCTAAATGAGGAAGAAGAATAAATCCTTGATCATAAAGGGGTTTTTCCGGAATGAAGTGAGAAACTTCAAATAAAGTCATTGCACCACACCAGAAAACCATTAATCCAGCATGAGCAACATGAGCTCCAAGAAGTTTTCCTGAAAGATTAATTAAACGAGCATTTCCCGCCCACCAAGCAAATCCGGTAGCTTCAACAGTTTTGTTTGTTACGATTTCTAAATCATCAAAGCGCGTTTCCACGTGGTAATACCTCTTCTGGGAAAATATAGTTTTCATGTGGTTGATCTTGTGCTGCCATCCACATGCGAATTCCTTCATTTAATAAAATATTTTTAGTATAGAATGTTTCGAATTCTGGATCTTCCGCTGCACGTAATTCTTGAGAAATGAAGTCATATGCGCGTAAGTTTAAAGCCAAACCAACAATTCCTACTGCACTTGCCCAAAGACCAGTTACTGGAACAAATAACATGAAGAAATGTAACCAACGTTTGTTTGAAAAGGCTACTCCAAAAATTTGAGACCAGAAACGATTTGCTGTAACCATAGAATATGTTTCTTCGGATTGAGTTGGAGTAAATGCACGGAATGTATTTGCTGCATCTCCATCTTCAAATAAAGTATTTTCAACTGTTGCACCATGAATAGCACATAAAAGAGCTCCTCCTAAAATTCCAGCTACACCCATCATATGAAATGGATTCAAAGTCCAATTATGGAACCCTTGTAAGAATAATAAAAAACGGAAAATAGCTGCTACCCCAAAACTTGGAGCGAAGAACCAACTTGCTTGTCCTAATGGGTAAAGTAAAAAAACAGAAACAAAAACAGCAATTGGACCTGAAAAAGCTAAAGCATTATAAGGACGGATTCCTACCAAACGAGCAATTTCAAATTGACGTAAACAGAAACCAATTAATCCAAAAGCACCATGTAAAGCTACAAATGTCCAAAGACCACCAATTTTCATCCATAATTGAAAATTTCCTTGAGCTTCTGGTCCCCAAAGTAATAACAAAGAGTGTCCCATACTGTTTGCTGGAGAAGATACAGCTGCAGTTAAAAAATTACATCCTTCTAAGAAAGAACTTGCTAATCCATGAGTATACCAAGATGTGACAAATGTAATTCCTGTTAACCATCCCCCTACTGCTAAATAAGCACAAGGAAAAAGAAGTAATCCAGACCAACCTACAAAAACAAAACGATCTCGTTTTAACCAATCATCAACTAGACCAAAAATTCCTTCATTTTTGGTTTCAACTTGTCCAATTGTAATTGTCATAATGTTTTCCTTTTTTCTTTTTTTTTCTTTTTCTTGACTATCGTTGAAGCAAAATGAGAAACAATTTTTTTTTTTCTTTTTTAATTTCTTGTGCTCACTCATTTTTGTTGGACAATTTCTTTTTTTGTCCTTATTTTTTTCATTTTTGTTTTCTTTCTTTTTCCATTCTTTATCTTTATTTATTTTTTCCTCTTTGTTTGTTTGTTTTTTATATTTAACTTTTGGTTTTATTTTTCGTTGAATGTTATTTGTGTTATTTGTGTTATTTGTGTTATTTGTGTTATTTGTGTTATTTGTTTTATTTGTTTTATTTGTTTTATTTGTTTTATTTGTTTTATTTGTTTTATTTGTTTTATTTGTTTTATTATTAAACAATATAATAAAGGAATATATATATTCCTTTATTATATTGTTAATAATTAATAATTATTAATTGAAAAGTTTTACATATAAAAACAAAGAGTAGTAAGAATAGTATTTCTATAAAAGCTATTTGGCGAAACACGTCAAAAATATTATAAATAATCTCACTTTTCAGTTCATTTTCAAAAAGAACTTGACCAAGCGGTTGAGAATTCAGACCTTTCTTACAAGTTTTATACTTTGAGAGAAATAGAGAATATATAAGATTACATTTTACATGTATTCAATATAATTAAGGATTTAATGATCTAGTTAAATCAACTAGAACGATTTGTCAACTCAAAATGATAATAATTATTATTCAATGAAAAAAAAATTTTAGAGGGGCTTGACAAATGAATTTTAATTTGTGTATAATGAAAAGCGGAATACAAAAATGATCTACTTTGAAAAAACAATCTTTTGAAAAAAAGAAAAAAGAAATACGGAAAAAAAAAATCGTAAGATTTTTTATTAAGAGTTTGATCCTAGCTCAGGATGAACGCTAGCGGTATGCTTAACACATGCAAGTCGTACGGAAAAGCAATTTTTAGTGGCGAACGGGTGAGTAACGCGTGAGAATTTGCCTCTAGGAAGAGGATAACTATTAGAAGTAATAGCTAAAACTCTATATGCCTTATCAGGTGAAAAAGGAAACTTGCCTAAAGAGAAGCTCGCGTCTGATTAGCTAGTTGGTGGGGTAAAGGCCTACCAAGGCGACGATCAGTAGCTGGTCTGAGAGGATGATCAGCCACACTGGAACTGAGACACGGTCCAG
>Ga0007873_1000201_pt1 | contig 17695 bp, 20 predicted proteins | sample CryBogCBH26May08_FD_71228 | JGI IMG/M metagenome (GOLD analysis project Ga0007873, IMG submission 71228) | Freshwater microbial communities from Crystal Bog, Wisconsin, USA - CBH26May08 | ecosystem: Environmental > Aquatic > Freshwater > Lake | place: Crystal Bog, Wisconsin, USA | collected...
TTAACATTAGTTAATGCAGATGCTGCTACATCACTTCCTTGGTTTTTTAATAGTTTTGGACATTTTTAATTTATGTAGATTGTTTTTTACATTAACTCATACAGGATAACAATTTATAAATATATTATTTTAAAAAAAAACAATTTAAAAAGTACTTACTAGTATAAAGTATAATAAGATGGTTAAGAAAACATCCGTTAAATCTGCTGAGACTGATCAAGCCCTTACTGCTAATGCTGCCATTGATCCTGTTGTTGAGAAGAAAGTTAAGAAAACCAAAGCCACTAAGGTTGAGGTTTCTCCTGTTTCCGATGTAGCCGCCAATGTAGCTTCCAATGTAGCTTCCAATGTAGTTGTAAATGTTAGTGATGTTGTTGTTGCAACTGAAAATGAGACTCCTCTTGCTGAGCAATCTATAGAATTTATGGCAAAGCTCCAACAAATTAGCCTTTCTATTTCTTCCCTTAAATCTGAGTTTAGAATTCTTGAGAAAAAGTGGGCTCGTGAAATTAGAACTGCACAAAAGCAAACTAATCGCAGGAAGAGAAATGGAAAGAATAGAGCTCCTTCTGGATTTGTTAAGCCTACTAAAATTTCTGATGAACTTGCTTCTTTCCTTGGAAAAGACAAAGGTACAGAGATGGCTCGTACTGAGGTTACCCGTGAGATCAACATGTACATCCGTGCCAACAAGCTTCAAGATAAGGATAATGGACGTAAGATCAATCCTGATAAGAAGCTAGCTTTTCTTTTGAAGTTAAAGACAAGTGATGAACTAACTTATTTTAATTTGCAAAAGTATATGTCTCCTCACTTCGCTAAGGCTATAAAAGATGTGGTGGTTGTTGCTTCGGAGAGTGTTGTATAAATAGTAATTATAAAATATAAAAAATCAAAATCATACAATTTTTATAAATTTTATTGTTTATAAAAATTCAATTACTTTTTTTATTTGATTTATTTTTTTTAAAATACTTTTTTCTTGTGATTTTTTTTGTAATATTATGTGATATATTTTCAAATTTTTGAAGTGATATTTTTTCTACTATTTTGCCTTTTTTTCTACATGCATTATAATCATAATAAGATTTTTCACCATGTTTATTTTTACAATATTGACTTACTAGAGGAACTTTATGAAAAAATGTTTTTTTATTTTTAGAACCAGTATTACCCATTATATTTATATTATAATACTATTTTATTTAATACTTGGAAATATAAATCCATCTGTTTTTAAAATTTCTTGTAAATCATCTTTTAAAATTGCTGTATTGCTAATTTTGATCGAATCAAATGTTTTCATGTCTGTATGATTTTTACTTAAATCAAATATATCATAAATCTTTAATAATAATTCTATATCTTCTATATAATTCGTATTACTTAACAACCAATCATAAAAACTCATTGTGGTTTTATTTTTTCTTCTATCCTTTAAATACTTTTTAAATAATTTTAATGTTGTATACAAATTGTGCGAATTTTCATCAGTCATTACATTATAATCGGTGCCTGATAATATGCAAATTTCTCTAAATTCTTTTTGTGTAATGCCTAAAGATTTTAAAATACCATTCATATCGTAACAAATGACACTATGATTAAATAAGCTTAAATATCGAAACACATTTGTACAACCATAAATAAACATGTCCATATCTTCACTTAATGTGCCCCATACTTTACCTTTAATAGCAATATAAGCACATAATTCATCTGCTTCATATGGTGCATAATAATATGTAGCACCATATGAAACAATAAGTTTTTGAACAATTTCAATATCATTTTTGGTAATTTTTACAAAACTTCTTTTTAAAGTTACCATTTGAGAAATTATTTTTCGTTTTTCTTCTTCATTCATATTTTCATTATTGTTAATAATATTTTGCAAATTATCATATTCAACAAAAGCACTTTTTCGATCTTCTCGACGTTTCATAAGTAGTTCTTTTTTTTCAGTAAGTGGTTTTCCATCAAATATAAAAACAGGAATAATATTATAATAACGAAATGTTGATAACATATTATACATACTTCCAATTAAATTATCCTCTGCAACATATTTATGCATATATATACTAATATCTACTGCAATTTTTTTTCCAAATAACTCTGTAAAAGAAAGAACTTTTATGGATGAAGATGCATTCTCTCTTAAGAATTTGTTTAAATGTTTGATTCCCATTATTAATTGATATACATTATATTTTGCATAAAATAAGTCAATTTTATTTTTATATTATATAATTACAAATATGTCATCATGTATTAGATCTACTTTTATTGTTAGTTATTTTTATTCTATCATAGATAGAAATCATGTGTGTAGAAAAAGTTAAGAATTATTGAATAAATGTATTTAGATAAAATATTTTTAATACGATTAAATCAGTTAAGTGTATTCATATTATAGAAGAAAAATATAAGTAATAAACTTATAAAAATAAAATTGATTATTTTCTCTCTAATAATAAAATATACAACCTTAAAATTATGGAGACACGAAGCCAAACAAAAACATTATTGACAAAATATGATTTCATATTTGATTTCGATGAAGCAAGCAAAGCATGGAAATCAAATAAAAAAAGTAATGGAAATGGTACATATATTTATGTATGTAAAAAATGTAAAAGAAAATGTTTAATTGGAGAAGAATTATGCAAACAACATTTTACACCCTTGAAGATGTAATAATATAAATAATATAAAAAGTATATAAATAATATAAAAAGTATATAAATAATATAAAAAGTATATAAATAATATAAAAAGTATATAAATAATATATAAATAATATAAAAAGTATATAAAAATATAAAAATATAAAAAGTAATGAATGAAATCACATTATGTTATATAAAAAATGGTTTGTATATACCATTTATACATGTTTTTCTTTATTGTATAACGAATAATTTGTTTTTATCTACTATTATTACACTTAAAATGTATCCATTTAATTATTTTTTTTGGTTTTCTTCTTTTTACGAATATAAAAATATACCTAAAAATTTATATTTTATAAAACAATTTGTTCGTTTTACAGATACAGGCCATATAGCATCTTTTATATATTTTTTAAATCCTATTTTTTTTCCAATTGCGTATAATGTTCATTTTATTATAACATTTGCTTACTGGACAGGAAAAATATGTTTTAAAATCGAAGATAAAGATGAATTAAATACTATAGAAAATATAAAAATAATTGAAAATGCATGGAGTTATAGCAATCATTTTATTCCATTATTATTATTAGTGCGTGAATTATGGATAAACTCAAATCTATGTAATTATAATATTTTTATTTTTAAAGATTTATATTTTTCTTATTTATGGTTGTATACATGGTTTTTTTGTATATACATGCCTTGGAAATTGATTACAAAAGATTATGTATATAATATTTTTTCACCAAAAACATCAATAAAATATAAAATATATACAATATTATTTATGCATATTTTAATTTTAATTGCAAATACAAGTGGTAAAGTAATACATAATATACATTGTTATTAATAATTTTTATCCTAATTCACAAATACTCATTCGTAAATTTGACAAAATATAATTAATTTTGTATTTTTTATTAATAGCATGTAAAAATATTTCAGTTTCTTTTACTCCTGATAACATAGATTTAATTTTATAGTTTTTTTCTATAAATTTACAATATTCTAATTGATTAGTTTGTGTTTTTTTAAATTGTATTAAAGAATAATTATTACTTTTACACCACGATAAAAACCCTTGATAATTGTTCATCAAAATGCATTTAATAATATAATATGATAAAATATGCGTATTTTCTTTATATAAATTGTCTCTAAGAATAATACTATTATGAGTATTTGAATAAAGATCATTATAATTAAGTCCCATAAAATTAAGTGCTTTTATCATTTGAAAGAAACTATAAGTTCTTTCAAAATTTATAAAAAATTCACTATAATCTAAGAATTCATCTATATTTGTTTTATCTTTTAATGAAAAAAAACTACAAAACAATGCATTTATTATTTCAGCCCAAAATTCTGTATAAGATTCATATAAATTTACATCAGATTTTACTTTAAAAATATCTAATATATGTTTATGATATTTAGTATTATCCATATCAGAAAAATCTAATGCAAAGTTATGAAAAGTTTCATGTATAAAAACCTTAAACCATTCTTCTTTTCTAAAAACAACTATTTCTGAATCTCTTGGACAGGTAGTAGTAAAAGCTGTATTTACATTAATTTGATCCAAAACAAATATATTAGATGATGGTAATTTTTTTTCTAAAGAAGTAAAATATAAATACATAACAAGTGTGTTAGAACAAGATTTTGATGAATATAAATTCAAAATATATAACCACATAATTATAGCATCTACATATTTATGATATGTTTCTAATTTTAGTTCAACATTGTTATCTTCTACAATAAAATTAATTTTAATAGAACGATCATAAATAGAAAACATATAATTTAATTCATACGCAGTTGATTGTAAAATATGTTTACGAACTATATCAGGAAAACTATTAGAATTGAAACTTTTTGGTTTTGATATTTGATTATGATTTGTTATTTTTTTAATATTAAATTTAAAATAATGTTGTTGTAATTTTAATTTATTTAAATACTTATATGCATTTAAGATGTCGTAATATAATTCTTTTAAAATATTTTTAGTTCTGTTTGTTTGTTTTATTTCATTAATATGTTTATTTTTTGTAAAAAATAAAATTAACTTTTTACTTTTATCTGTTATTTTCATATTTATACTTATATTATTTATTTTTATTTTCTTTTCTCTCTATTATTTAATTTTCAATATCTTGCAAATTTCTTAAAATTTCAACTTCAGGATAAATTGTTTTGAAATAATCATAATGACTATGAGACCAAGGTTTATGACATGCAAATGAGTGTTCATTAAAAACTTCATCAACACAAAAAGAAATAGCATTTGAATAATCAGGTTTGTTAACCTTTATAGATTCGTAATTTGTAGAAAAATATAAATCTTCATAATTATTATTCCAAGGTATTTTTTCTATAATTTCCAACATTTTATTTTTATTTCTTAAACTAAATCCGCCATTACCAATAAAATCGCAATTTTTTGTGGGTATATAATTTGTCATCAACCAAGGTGCTCCAACATAATCGTAATTTAAAAAAAAAGTTATTAAATTTTTATTATTTTTAAATATCATTGAATCTGTTTGAAATACTAAAAAAGTATCACTAGTAATATAATCATATATTATACTTTTTGTGCAAAATAATTTACTATATTCTGTTAAACTATAATCATTCGTATGTAAATTAACTAACGAAATTCTGTTATCATATAAGTTATTCAATTTTTCTACTATTATTGTAACATATTTTTCATTATTATCACTATGAAATAATATAATATTCCAGTTATTTTCTAAACATTCACATACATTATTTAATACAAATTCTAATGCTTTATGTTTTCTTGGTTCAATAATAATTGCATTATATTTATTTATAATTTCCATTTTATAAATAAATAATATAAAATATTTATATGGATATAACAAATATTATTATTATTTTAGTTGTAGTTTTAATCATTTTAGTAATTCTAAATTTTATTAAATTTAAAAATACAAATCCTAATACAACTTGTTCAACATCCACCTTTGGATGTTGTCCTAATGGCATTGATTCAAAAATGAATTTTTATGGAACAAATTGCCCTGGATATACAACTACAGCAGTTGTAGTACAAAAACCTCTTCCACCTCCCCCACAACCAGTTCCTCCACCACCTCATCCTATTTATATTCCTCCGCAACCTATAGGTGGTTGTGCAGGCACTCGATATGGTTGTTGTCCAGACAATACTACACCAAAAGTAGATTCACAAGGAAGTAATTGTATTATAAACCAACCTCAGCCTATAGGTGGTTGTGCAGGTACTCAATATGGATGTTGTCCAGATAATGTTACATCAAAAATAGATTCACAAGGAAGTAATTGTGTATAATTTATTCATCTCTTTTAATTTTATCACGAATTAACATGAGTTCATCAAAAACAACAGGTTTAGAACCTCTTTTATAATGAGTTAATTTAGCATCATTTGTAGATAATAATAATTGTTTTAAATCATCATTTTGTGTAAATTTTGCATATTGAGCTGTATAAACTTCTTTTTTCTTTCTATTTTCGAAAAAATCATTATCTGGTTCAGCAACTTCAATAGGTCTTAATAGTTCACCTTTAAATTTTCCAGATTTACTTCCAGCAGCTTTAGCCATTAAAGGGTCTTTAGATAAATCTGTTCCAGAATCAAGAGAGAAACTTAAATAAAAATCTGGGTATGTTTTTTTATATTTAGAAGCTTGTATATAATGTTCTACTGAAGCCCATCGATGATTATCTAATGTAAATGGTTGTACCCAAAAATTAGATATTTTTTTGCGCCATTGTGGAATGGTTGCCAATTCTGCAAAATCTTTTAATTTTTCTTTGGGGATTTTTTCTCCACTACCTTTACCAGGTAATTTTTTATCTATTGATTTAGAATAAAACTGAAGAATAACATTGTCATCATATAATCCACGCAATTTACTTTCTGCTAAATCTTCATATTCAATACCTTTTGCAACATCTTTGCTTTTTGATTTAATAGTTGATTTAAATTTTTGAAAATCAGGAATAATAGCAAAAGGTCCTGCGTTACGTTCTAAACATCTTTCAACAATAAGTACTTTTATATCATATGGTAATTCAGTAAATTTGAATATTAATTTTTTTTTGTATCCAATAAGCTTATAATGATGACCATCATAATCTAATATTATATAAAATTCTGGAATAAATCTTCCTCGTTGTTCTAAAATTTCATCATTTAATTGACCACAAAGAAGAACATTTTTATTATCTCCATTTTTATACATTTCACTTGACATAATAATAAATTTAATATTAAGTAATCTTTCTAATGTAGATATCGTCCATGTATCCGCCCAAAAAGTTGATTTTCTTAATTTACTTTTAAATGTATCTAATGTATCAATTCCTTTCATAAAGTTATATTCATGTAATAATTGTGCACTAATTTTTTTTTCTTCAACTAGTTTATCGTGTTCTTTTTTAATTTCTTGTGCAGAATTTTTTAACATTTTTTGTTCATTCCTATCTATTACTTCTGTAAATCTTTGTTTTAATAATAAATATTCTGATTCTAATTCTTTAATTTTATTTGTATCTTTTAATATGCTGTCTCTATACATATCATATTGATCTTTATAATTTAAAAATATTTGTTCGGTTGCATTTTCTGCTAATTTTTTTCTGAGTTTTTGAACAGATGTTTGTTGTGCAATACTGGAGAATGCATCACGAATAGTTGCAAAAAAACAATCACCTCCACCTTCATTATCTACAATTGTATAATTTTTATTTTTTATAAATTTTTGAATCCATAGGTCTTTCGGTGATTCATGGTATTTTTCTCTATAATCTTTTGCTTGTTTTTTTGTTTCTTCATTTAATAATGGGGCTAAAGGTATACCTTTAGTAATAACAAAAGTATCTGATCTTTCTGGAGGTAATTCATAATGTTCATAATATTCATTTTTATTCTCTTCATTATCGCTATCTGATTCAGTATCACTATCACTTGTTTTTTTTATATTTTTTGTAGGTTTGATTCGTCTAAGAGGTACATCAGGTTTTAAATGAAGTTTATTAATAAATTCAGCAGTTGCAAAAGAATAAATAAGAGGTTTATCTATTTTTTCTATATTAAGATTATTTGTTTCGTCCAAATAAGATAAATAATCACTTGCTTTAATTTCGTAAACTCCAATTTGAACAACTTTATTATTATGTTTAACTAAATAAATAGGAAAATAAAGAATATTTTTATCTTCAAATGTATTTTTTGCATTACCTATAGCAACAATAACATCAACATCTTTAATTTCTAATTGATATAAATTAGCTTCCATTTTTAAATCATTTGGATCGACGCTTTTTAATTCAGGATAACTAACATCTTTATTTATTTTTGATAATACCATATATATTTTATTATATTATTTTTAATATTATTTATGTTATTTATGTTATTTTACCACAATACATATTTCTTCATAAACTTATCATTTTTTAATTCATTAATATAAAACCACAGATTTTTTCTTTGTAAAACAATATTATTGTTATAAGGGTTGCATTCAAATTCTACAAGAAAATGTATTATTTCATCTTTATTTTTTGTTTTTATTTTTTTTTTTGTTATTCCATAATAATCACACACTAGTAATAATTCTTTAATAGTAAAATTTTCATTGTAATGAATCATGTGTGACATAATTAAATCCTCATTCATTTCTATTTTTTCATTTTGTAAATCATACAATACTTCGTTTATATCTACTTCGTAATCTTTTTCATTATTTTCATTATTTTCGTCTAATGTAAAAAAAATATTATCTTGATTATCAGTCATTATTTAAATAAAATAAGTAATATTTAAATAATAAATAAATATATAGTTATTGAATTATTTTTTTTGCAAAAAAATAAAAAACATATAATTTAAAAATGACAAATTTATCTTTGTTAAAAACGCTTTATTATAGAATTACTTTATCAGATATAGATAATAGTACTAATGCAATAAGTGTTAATTTTATACAAAAAGATGCATTAGATATTTTTATTATAGTGGATTACAAAATAGACGTATGATGGATGAAAATGGAAAACCTAATTTTGATATAATAAGTATAATTGGTTACAGAACTCCTTTTGCCAATTTAGAAAACTATTCTATTTATCCATTATATAATGAAACTATTACAATTCAAACAAAAAATGGAATTATTTCTGCACAATCTTTATATAGTGATCCTAGATTAGGATTTTCAACTGAACTACCATCCGTAGAATATTCTTTTACAACTGCTAGTGGTGAATTTGTTGGTTCTAAAATATTAACTATTTATTTTGATAATATAAATAAAACACGTCGAGTTGAAATAACTGGATAATTAGATTAAAAGACATTCATTTGATAAGAAACACTTTGAGTTTTTATATACAATATAATATTACATATCAATTAAATCCATATATTTAAATATGGTTTTATTTGTTAAACTTTTATAATCTTTAACTTTACTTTTTGCAATTTTTTCTACTAACTCAGAAATAGTAAATCCTTCTATTAAAAGATAATCATCACCATGATCACAATCATACATTTCTTTTTTATACAAAATAGCTATAGTTTCAGTAAGTTCATCTACTTCATTTTTTTTATTTTCTTGAGATAAAAACGAAAACACTTGAGACAAAAGATTTCTTGTAATTTCCATAATAGTTTCTTTTGGAATAATTCCATTGTTCATTAAATTTAAATAAAATGCTGCTAGTGATTTACGCTTTTCATTGGTTTTATTAATTTCACAAAATTTATCGTAATCTTCTTTTGCATCAATATATTCAATTGTATTAAATAAAGAAGTGAATGTTTTTAAGTTATTTTCAAATGTAGATTTCATTAACTCATATTTTGTTGACAAATGAGAGTATAAGTCAGCATATAACTTTGAATAAAATCTATTTGTAGAAGCAATATCAAAAACATAACAACTTAAATGAATCATATTCTCTAAAGTAATATTTTCTGCAACTAACTTATCGATTATTTCGCAAATTTTATTGCATATATCTATATAATTTTTATCTGTTAATTTATTTAACAAACCTCTTATAGAATCCATATCCGCATCAATGCCGCTTTTTTCTTCTATTTTTGTTGTTTGAAAATTTCTTAAAGCTTCCCAATCTTCTTCATTAATAATTTCATTCGTTTTATTACGTCTATTTTTTTTAAAAGTTGTATTTCCACCTGATGATCCAAATTCTTTTTCTTTTAAATTCTCTGTTTTCATTGTATTATCTCTTTTTTGAAAAATAGGCGTTTTAACATAATCAGGAGATCCAACTTGCAATGTTAATTCTGAAATTATTTTTAAAGTTTCTTCAGGTAATTTAAAATCAAAACCTTGAAAAATAATGTTATTAATATCACTTAATGCATATCTATAAGATTTAGTCATTTAAATGTGTTATCTGATATATATATAAAGTATTATTTATATCAATTTTTTGAAATATAATTAATAAATAATATTAAATAAACTTAAATAGATATAATGATATTATAGTATAATGGCAAGTTTTAGTGGTGATGTTAAGAATGAAAACGAAGAAATAAACAATTCTTCGTATGAAATACAAAACTGGGATGATTTAGAAATAAGCCAAAATTTATTAAGAGGCATTTTTGCTTATGGATTTGAAAAACCAAGTCCTATTCAGCAAAAAGCTATTCATCCTCTTGTACTTAAAAGAGATATAGTAGCTCAAGCGCAATCCGGAACAGGAAAAACGGCAACATTTACTATTGGTGCTCTTGCAAATGTGGATGTTACAGATAATACTACGCAAGTATTAGTTTTGTCCCCAACAAAAGAGCTTACTATTCAAACAGCAAAGGTTTTTTCATCTATTGGTGTTATGATGGAAGGGTTGAGAGTTCAATCAGTTTATGGTGGAGCTGTTATTGCTGATTCTAGTAATTTTTCTAATAAAAATATACCTCATGTTATTTGTGGATGTCCTGGGCGTGTTCATGATATGATGTATCGTGATAAAATATCATCTAAAAAAATTAAACTCGTTATTCTTGATGAGGCAGATGAAATGTTATCATCTGGGTTCAAAGAGCAAGTTTATAATATTTTTCAATATTTTAGTAATGATATTCAAGTAGCTCTATTTAGTGCTACATTACCTGAAGGTATTAATACTATTATTGAAAAAATTATGCAAAATCCTGTAAGAATAAGTGTAAAACGTGATTCTCTTACACTAGAAGGAATTAAACAATTTTATATTGCGGTAGAAGATGATAGACAAAAATATACAACTTTAAAAAATTTGTTTTCTTATTTGAGTATGTCTCAATGTATAATTTATTGTAATAGTATTAAACGTGTTCAAGATTTATATGAAGCAATGATAGAAGATGAATTCCCTGTATGTCGTATTCATAGTAATATGGATCGTATAGACAGAGAATGTGCTTTTAATGAATTTAAAATTGGTAAATCGCGTGTATTGATTTCATCAAATGTTACTGCACGTGGTATTGATATACAACAAGTAAGTGTAGTTATAAATTTTGATTTAACTAAAGATGTACATACTTATTTACATAGAATTGGTCGTAGTGGTAGATGGGGTAGAAAAGGTGTTGGAATTAATTTTATTACTAGAAGAGATGTAGGTAAATTGAAAGAAATTGAACAACACTATTCTACTCAAATAAGTGAAATGCCTGGAGAGTTCGGTTTCTTAACAAATATATAAAGTTTTATCATGACCAATTAAAAAAAATAAATACTCTATTTATATAAATTATTTAGTTAAATACGTAAAATAAATTCATTATATTTCTTTAATCAATATAATGAATTGCCTTTTTTCTTTAAAAGATTTATGTAAAAAAGAACCAGAAGAAAAAGAATTTGAAAACAAAAATATAAGTGTTATTGATAAATTAAATCAACATTTTAAACCACCAATTTTTTACAACAAAGATAAAATAGAATTAAAAAAAAATATTGTAACTGACTTAGAATTAATAAAAACCATAGATCCTTCTAATAGTACAATTTATTCATTTTATTTAAATACAAATAATGATGTATCAAACAAAATTACAGAAGAAATATCCAAATGTTATACAACTGATGTAAATTTTTTAAAAGATAATCAAAAACTTATTAAAGAATATGTTCCTATTAAAAATTCTTTAAAAGAAGATAAATATAATAAAATTGTAAATATTTGGAATGAACTTAAATTAGATACTGAATTTAGAGAAAAATACTATTATGTTGATTGGAAAATGCTAGAATTTTTAAATAAATCAGAAATTTTTTTACAATTTATTAGCATTTATAATTTATTATCACCTATATTTTCCCTAATTATGCCTATACTTCTTTTAATTATACCATTTTTTATTATTAAATTAAAAGGATTAAGTTTAACAATAGATGAATATATTAATGTTTTAAAAGTTATTGCAAAAACGAATGCTATTGGTAAAGTTTTAACAACTAATTATAAAGAAATAAATGCACAAGAAATGATTTATATGTTTGTATCTGCAGGATTTTATTTATTTTCTATTTATCAAAATATAATGGTTTGCATAAAATTCAATAATAATATGAAAAAAATACATGAACATTTTAAAGATATTAATAATTATTTAAACAACACTATCGAAAATATGGAAGAGTATTTAAAAATATCACAAAATTTAGAAACACATAGTGAATTTAACAACAATTTAAAAAATAAACAAGATATTCTTAAAAATATTAAAAAAAAATTATCTAATATTAGTGATGCAAGTTTAATAAGTTTTAAGAAATTTAAAGAGATTGGAAATATTTACAAATACTTTTATGAATTACATACTGATGAAAAATACAATGATGCTATTTTATATTCTATTGGTTTTAATGGTTATATTGATTGTATTGAAGGATTAAAACAAAATATTATAGATAAAAAAATAAATTTTGCAAAATTATCAAATAAAAAATCAAAAAATAAGAAAAACAAATTTAAAAATAATTATTATGCTTCTTTAAGTAATAATGAATCTGAACCAGTTAAAAATGATGTAAATCTTAATAAAAATATTATTATAACGGGTCCTAATGCATCAGGTAAAACAACAATATTAAAATCTACATTAATTAATATTATATTTACACAACAATTTGGATGTGGCTTTTATGAGTCAGCAAAATTTACACCTTATAAATATATACATTGTTATTTAAATATACCAGATACATCTGGGAGAGATAGTTTATTTCAAGCAGAAGCACGTAGATGTAAAGAAATATTAGATTGTATAACAAATAATTCAAATGATAGTCATTTTTGTGTATTTGATGAATTATATTCTGGTACAAATCCTGAAGAAGCAGAAACAAGTGCTATATCTTTTATGATTTATTTACAAAAATATAAATCGGTCACTAGTTTATTAACAACTCATTTTATAAAAGTTTGTAAAGAATTAGATAAAATAAAAACTATTAAAAATTTTAAAATGGTTACTGAAATTAATAAAGATAAACAAATAATTTATAAATACAAATTAACTAATGGAATTTCAGAAGTAAAAGGTGGAATAAATGTTTTAACTGATTTAAATTATCCTAAAGAAATTATTGATAGAACAATTAAATATAACAATCAATAAATTCGTTAATAAAAAAAATAATTTATATATTCTTTCTTTAATATAATGGTTGATTTATTAAATCCATCTTTTTTTTTGTATTTAGGAATTATGGTTCTCGCAATAGCAATTTTAGTTGTATTTTTTGAAAGTAAATTGAGAGAACAAAATCACAAAATTAGTTCTATGTTTAGTATTGTTACTACTTTAGCAGAAGATATGAACAAAATCAAATTTGATTTGAATAATATTTTCATGATTAGTAATAATGTAGGTGGTGGAATATCTTTAGCAGAAAATATGACACCTTTTGAACATAAAGTAACTAATTTAATTCATGTATCTGATGATGAAGGAGATGAAGAAGATGAAGGAGATGAAGAAGATAGTGATACAGATAGTGATACAGATAGTGATACAGATAGTGATACAGATAGTGATGAAGAGTTAGATATAAAAGTTTTAAAATTAAATAGTAGTGAAGAAATAAATAATTTAGAAAATGAAATTACTTCATTAGATGATAATTTAGAAAATGAAGTAGAAGAACACATTGAAGATGATTCAATAAACAATCTAAATTATGATTCACTTGAATTAATAGAAGAACCTAATTTTGAAAACAATAAAGAATTTGTTTTAGAAGAAAACACAGAAAATGAAATAAAAAAAGAATTAAAAACTATTAATATTGATTTAGAAGATAATACAAACGATTTTAAAAAATTACCTTTACAAAAATTGAAAAATATTGTTGTTGAAAAAGGGTTAACAAATGATTCTTCAAGATTAAAAAAACCTGAATTATTGAAATTGCTTGGTATAGAATAAAGATTTTAATCTTATAATTATATAATAAATGTCTTGGGCAACATGTTATTCAGGAAGTAATAATTATAACTTTAATTTTCCTCCTATTATGGCAGATGGACGTAATTATGCATCTTGGCAACCAGATGCAGTTGTTAATGACAGAATACAAAGACAAGAAAATATAAATTCAAATTGGAATTATAGACAATATTTACAACATAACGGATTAAAAGTTATGAATTATAATTCAACAGAAGCGTGTTATGATTTAGGATTAGATCCTCATATCCTAAATAATAGAACCCCTTCTGATAATGTTCCTTATACTTTTAAAAATACATTTGATACTAGTAAACCAGGATATGGTTATTGTAATAGTGATTTAAAGAATCCTTATTTAACAAAGGAACAATTAAATTCTAGACTTGTTTCAGTTTATGTAGATCCTACAAAAATGCATAAATAAAAATCTGTAAATACATATAATATTTGATATTTATATATGTATTTGTATTATTTATTTATTATTCAAATTTTAAAAACGTGTAATATATATTTTCGAAAACATATTTTAAATAGTTTAGATCCACATGAATATTTATTTATAAATACATTTTTTATAGCATGCTTTGTTATAATATTATCTCTTTACAAAATCTTCTACGAAAATTACTCAATTAAAAAATTATTTGTTAAGGTAAATAAATTAACAATTTTACAAAAATTCTTTTTAATAATTATTTCATTCGTAACAATAAGCTCTTCATTTTTCTTTATTCATTTAGATAAAAAACATAATACACCTTTTATTAATAGATTACTATCAAAGGTACTATCAACTATATTATTAGTAATGGTTGGTGTTTTTTTCTTTGAAGAAAAATATACTTTAAAACAATATATTGGTGTATTTTTAACTGTTATAGGAATTTATTTAACAATGAAGAAAAAATGATTTAATAAGTTAATAACATTATAATATAATTATATGAAGATTTTATCAATAGATGTTGGAATAAAAAATTTAGCTTTTTGCTTATTTGAAAAAAAAATAAATTCTGATCATTTTGTTATAATTAAATGGGATGTTGTAAATATATCTGAAAATAAAGAAACTTTGTTATGTAAAATTAGTGAAAAAAATAATAAAATTATATGCAATAATCCTGCAAAATTTAAAAAAAATGACGAATGTTATTGTTTAAAACATTCAAAAAAACAAATTTATCAAATACCAACTACAGAACAAAAACCTACTTTTATTAACAAACAAAAAATTCAGAAACTTTATGAAATTGCAGATAATCATAAAATTAGTTATGAATCTAAAATTAAAAAACAAAATTTAGTAAAATTGATTAATCATCATATAAGTGATAATTATTTTGAAAATATAGAAAACATTAAAGCAGATAATGTAGATTTATTTAATATTGGTATTAACATTAAAGTGAAATTTAATAAATTATTTGAAAATGAAGAAAAAATAGATTATGTAATTATTGAAAATCAAATCAGTCCAATCGCTACAAGAATGAAAACTATACAAGGTATGATTGTTCAATATTTTGTTATGTCTTTATTAAATGTAGAACATATTGAATTTATATCAGCGACAAATAAATTAAAAGAATGTGATCTAAAAGAAAAAACAAAATATAGCGATAGAAAAAAAATAGGCATTGCAAAATGTTTAGAAATTATTAATAATGACTTTAGGTTTAATGAGCATGTAAATTATTTTAATACACACAAAAAAAAAGATGATTTAGCAGATTCTTTTTTACAAGGATTATGGTTTATTAAAAATAAAATTTAAATATATATAGTTTATTAAAAATAAATTTTAAATATATATTTAACAATTCGTATGACTTAAAATTATCTATTCTAATGAATAAATAGATATAATGCCAGATATTATAGAGATAACAGATTTAGACTTAAACGACAATAGTTTTGGTTTAAATGATAATTTTAGTAAAAAATCAAATTTTGGGGGAGGATTAGAATTACTAATGAATGATAAAGTTAAACAAAATGGCAATCAAACTAGTGATATTGAATTAGAAGATTTGAATAATTTAGAAAATGAATTGAATAATTTAGTGGATGATTTACCAAATAATAGGTTTAAACCAAAATCTGATTTATTTTCGATGCCTAGTAGTATTTTTGAAGAAAAACCTTCTGTTAGATTTAGCAATAATGAAACTAATATTGGCCAATTTACATCTGAAACTGATAATGAAAATAAAACATGGGATGGTTATGGCAAATTTAATGATATTCCTATTAATCCAGATAAAGAGATACCACTAGAACAAAAATTGACTAAAGAAGAATTATTAAGAGAGAAATTTAAATTTTTAAGAAAATTAGAAGCTCTAGAAAAAAAGGGTGTTGAATTATCTAAAAAATACAATATGGATTCACCTTTACAAGAAATGCAAGGAGAATATGAAACTATAATGGATGAAAAAAATAAACAAAATGCTGTTAAATTTCAAGGTAATATGTTTATGGCTGTAATAAATGGTATTGAATTTTTAAATAATAAGTTTGACCCTTTTGATATTAAATTAGATGGATGGAGTGCTCAATTTGAAGAAAATATTAATGACTATGACGAAATTTTTAGTGAACTACACGAAAAATACAAAGGTAAAGGAACCATGGCACCAGAATTAAAATTACTTTTTCAATTAGGTGGAAGTGCTATGATGGTGCATATGAGTAATACAATGTTTAAAAGTTCTATGCCTGGAATGGATGATATTTTGCGACAAAATCCTGATCTAATGAGATCTTTCCAAAACGCAGCAGTTAATTCTATGGCACAAACCAGCCCTGGTCTTGGAGGGTTCATGAGTAATTTTATGAACCCAGAACCATCAGTTGGGCCTGGATTTGGACCACCACCACCTATGGCAACACAAGGTCCTAATTCAATACCACCTCCATCTGGAAGACCTGGAAATAATAATTATTCTAGACCAGATTTAAATCTTGGTAAAAGTAATTTTGTTGATGATGGAATTAGCCTTAGAGAAAATTATGAAAGACCTGATGTACAAGAGAGAAGTAGTCAAAGACAAAAACCTCGTCCAGAAATGAAAGGACCTAGTGATATTAATGATATACTATCTGGATTAAAAACAAGAACCATCAATATACAAGAACCTGTACAACAAAATACAAATGATAATAGTACCATTAGTATTAGTGATTTAAAAGACATGCAAGGTGAAGGTAATTTACCAAAACGCAGTGGACGCCGTAAAAAATCGGCAAGTAATACTATTTCATTAGATATTTAAAAAATAAATAAAATAAATTATTTTTATTTACTTTTTACACGTTTCAATTATTTTTCATTGTTCTTGATTTATTATATATTTTTCTATTTTTATTTGATTTACCACCTTTTTTTGCTGACATTGCATTTAAATCATTCCCAAAATATTCACCATTTCTAATATTTTTTGCACTTGGACCTTTTCTATTTGGTGGAGCATGAAAAAAAGTAGCACCCGGTGGAGGA
>Ga0007873_1000212_pt1 | contig 17239 bp, 17 predicted proteins | sample CryBogCBH26May08_FD_71228 | JGI IMG/M metagenome (GOLD analysis project Ga0007873, IMG submission 71228) | Freshwater microbial communities from Crystal Bog, Wisconsin, USA - CBH26May08 | ecosystem: Environmental > Aquatic > Freshwater > Lake | place: Crystal Bog, Wisconsin, USA | collected...
GTGCTTGACCACAAACAAATTGTTTTATCCGAAGACCCCGTCGCATATATCCAGGAAATGATTCCATTCCATTTATATCCAGCAAATGTGGGTGCCACTTTCTTGATGTTCAAAGCATTCAAAAATCGCATCGAAATTTTCAGCGTCGGAGACTCTAGCGCGCGAGTCTTCGTCAATAAAAACTTGGTATACGTAAACGAACTACATAAAATCGGTTCCGAAAAAGAAGTGACACGCCTCGCCGACCAAAATATAAAATATACATATCACCCGGGCATATCCCCACGTATTCTCGACGAGACTCATTTAATCATGGAATCTTCCAATACCGTTACATTCTATAAAGGAATTACGAATATCGGATTATCACTAACACAATCTATAGGACACCACGGCATAACTGGATTCGACCCGGAACGCAAAACGATTGAATTTGAAGACGAAGACGAAGTACAAATTGTCATTGCATCTGACGGCGTATTCGATGTCGTATGTGACGAAATCGACGGTCCATTTCTCGCCAATGCCGAAAGAGCCGAAGAATTGGTCGATTTTGCGGAAGCACGATGGAAGCAACAATGGTGGAATTCAATCACTCAAGAAGCAAGAAATACCTATATGAAAAATATAAGGAATAAGAACAAGATGGAAAGTTTGACCGAATTCCAAGGAGCAGATGGAAAAATATATTACGAATACGATTCCACGATATTTCCCGATTACGATGATATTAGTTGTGTAGTTTGGAGCCAGCGTTAAAATAGATTTTTACGAGATTTCATTCATTCATTTAATAGATAGAGTTTTTGATTTATAAGTAAAATAATAATAACGGTAACACCGTTTTTTTTATTCCTAAGGTCTATACTCTACGTTCACTACTACGTTCACTACTACGTTCTCCTCATATCTACCACCATATTACGCCCATCTTCATATATATGAAATGTACCACCGAATGTCATACCGTCAAATAAATCATTATTATATTTGACTAATTCGGGGGTTTGTATCACATATTTCAAATATTCATATGCATCCGTCACATTTGCGATTCTAGACATATTCAGGTGAAGTTTGACATTTTCTTTTGTACCAAACATTTTCTCACCTATATTCGAAATACCAACCCCATATATTACTTTTTTCAACATTGTTTCTAATACTTTGAAATGACGAGTATTCGGTTTCATAGCACCAGATGCCTCATCATTTCCCAATTGAATTTTCAACATATGTAATAATCGCAAATCGTGACTTTCATTCTTTCTTTGAGAACTTATGCCGTATGTTGGCGGGAGGTCAAACCATGCAAATCCGGCATTGTCCCCGCAATTCGTACAATCATTACATACTTTATCATATATTTTCTTGGAATTCGTATTCCCATTATCGAAAAAACTTCGACCATAATCAATGATTTTCGGAATATAGGTGGATTTGAATTCGACCGAAGTACTGTCCAATAGATGATAATGATAGACGTAATATTGCAATGGGTTCGGTTGTATAATCAATACATTTTCGTCATGTAAATCATAATGCGTGAATTGTTTGCTTAATGCGGCGAGTGCTTGATATATTACGAATAACATATATATCGCGTCGTTTTTACAAAATTCACTATATGACCGTATCGCCTCGCGTATAGATATCGCCGAATGTATGTGTTGGATCAATACCGACGCCAATACAGAATTATCGCACGCTTTCTCATAATCGATGGCCGTTTGTTGGGTGAGACCTTTTAATAACGTTTTATTGAGGGGCGCGGTATTCATCATCGCACCCCAATCTATATGTCTATTATAAAAATAAAATCCGTATGTCTCTAAAAAACAGGGGAATCGTTTTATCATGCGATTGATGAATTTGACCCCGACTAAATATTCATATAGCAAATTATCCGACTCCGGATTCTGCGAGGATTTTAGCGCGGCATATGCCTTATATCCATTCCGTTCAAACGCAATTTCTTTTACAAACCCGTTTGCCGATGGCTTACCAAGAGGTCTTATAGGACTAATTGCGTATTCGAATCCGGCAAATCCTTTGAATAAGGCGGTTATCTCGCCCGTTTTTTTCCCAAATGCGAGACATTCGCCGGATTTTGCGCAGACGAGTTCGAGAACTTTGCCCGTGCGACCTAAAAAATGGGTGATATGTTTTCTCGCATCGCCCTCTTTTTCCTTTTTTTTGATTCGGCGGGTAACCGTACACGACGGTTTTCGCATGACATATTTGGAGGATAGTCGGCAGTACCGGCGTGTATTACCATTTACATAAGCGCATCTCGGGGGGTTACATTCTTCTTTTGAAAATTGTTTACACGTAGAAACGCATCGTTTTGGTCCCATATATAATGAATGATTATTTTATATCTTTGATAAAATAATCACAAACACTTTTATATGACGATATTTCATCCGTAAAATGTATGCCCGTTTTATTACAGAAATCTACTAGATATCCTTTAATTATAAGTCGTAAAATCACCTCTGGACGTTGTTGTTGTCCGTTTTGCCCGTTTTGATTATCATACGCAAAACACATAATATCATCCACGATTTCGCCCGCCGATTTCCCTAGAAATTGTAGAGAAAGTTCTCCGACGAATTCGCACCATAGTAAACAATGTCCTGTAGGACCCATCCGCCCTTCGATTTCTTGTAGGCCATAATTATGTATTCCGTAAATATCCGAAATTGGGATGACCACCGGTTTCGACGGTATTTTTTGCGCAATACGATGAATCGTTTCATATATTTTGCTATATACTTTTCCTATATTGGAGTACTTCTTATTGTTTTTCTGCCGTAGGGGGTCAAATACCTCCAATGTGTTTGAAACCATATTATATATGATTTTCAAACTATGTGCGACTTGGAAAATCCCATTTTTATAATAGACATACCCAAACGGGAATGCATATTTATATGACACGTCTTTTGAGTTCGTATTTATGTATGTAGAATACCAATAATTCGCATATTCGATGTCATATAGAATCGTGTTCGTACATTTACGATAATTTTCTATATGAATTTTATAAACCATTTCGCTATATTTCATTTTATATCCGGAAAGGGTTTCATTTATACAGGGAAAGGGCGTACGTAATTCTAAAGGGGTTTTATACCATGTTATAAAAATACAAAATGGTATGTAGGGAATATATGAAAAATCCATTTTTTCACCTAACTTCAAATATTTATTCAATTCGTCGTTCATTCAATTCTTAACTTTTTTTATTGGACAATTATAAGATATTTATAAAAATCAATTTTTTACTCTTTTTTCGTCTTATCCATCTTATCTATCTTATCCATCTTATCCATCTTATCCATCTCATCCATTGTGATGTATCTTTTGGTATCCTCGTCATATAAAAATAACCATAAGTTTTGATAACAGTCCCATAGAGAAAGTTTTGTAATTGAGTCAAATAGATTGCTCTGTTTGACAACTTCTTCATGGTATTCCTGCATATTATATCCGGGGATTTTCGAGTTCATATGATGTATATGATGATACTCGATGCCCATAAAAAAATATTTCAAGAACCAAGGGATTTGTATGAATGAACTCCCTATAATTCCGCTATTTTTCTGGCTCCATTCATCGTTTCCTACAATATATGCCGGATTATAAGTGTGTTGGTTAAAAAAAAGTAAGAATCCGATAATAAAATTCAAATATAAAGATAGTAAACAATGATATAATATTCCGTATTTATATGCATGATATGCATATATTATAATACCGCAATTATTTATTAAATGATTGCGAACAATAACTAACATAGAAGAATTCAATTTATCTTTATATGACAATTTTTTTGTAACATAAATAAATCGGTGGACGATAAAAAAATATAAAATAGGAAAAAATGTAAAAAATACAATAGGTCTACGAAAAAATCGAAAAATAATTTTGTATTTTTTATCGTATTTCTTATATTCATTTACATTCCAATATAGCAATTCATTAAATTTATAATTATATTTATTTTCAATATTCCCATTTGTTAAATGATGGGTATGATGGTCCAATAACCAATTTGGACTGGTTAATACCAATACACCCAACATATGTGATAAAATATTATTTATTATAGGACTTGGTGTATACGATTCATGTTGACAATCATGGAAAACAATAAATGTACGGACTAATAAAAAATTCAATACTGGGATCGTGAATATTGTCATATAAGACTCTTTGAAATAATACATGGCATAGAATGCCCCGTATAAAAAAAGGGCGTGTTGCCCCAAATCTGCAAACGCTGCAGAATATGTGGATTTATATTTTTGAAATAATTTTGTTTCGTTGATTTTTTCTTTTTCTTCTTTTTCTTTTTCTTCTTTTTCTGTTATTTTTGTTTCTTTTGTTTCTTTTGTTTCTTTTGTTTCTTTTGTTTCTTTTGTTTCTTTTGTTTCTTTTGTTTCTTTTGTTTCTTTTTCTGTTATTTTTATTTCTTTTAATAATTTGGTCAAATCGTCCATGATACACTTTTATATGACATCCCTTTTATCTCGTTTTTTATTCTAAATATTGAAGCCATTCCAAAAACCAATGTTCTTTTTTCTCTTCCACTTTGATAATAATTTGCTCCTCCTCTTCCTCTTCCTCTGTCACCAATGGCATTGTAGTTATTTGTCTGACCCCCAATACGATTCCATCATCGCCGACGAAAAGGGGAATTCTATAATCTTCGAGCGACATTCGCGCATTTTCCTTCGCTTCGCCTACTTGTTTTTTTTGTAAATTTGTATAATAAATGGTCAAACCGAGAACCATAAAACAGAATACGCGTTCTAGAAATTCGTTCAAGTTCATTTTAAATCGGACGGTCAAATAGGGTAAAAGATACCATTAATATTGTCTTATAAAAGTAAATCAATTTTACTTGTATAAATTGGAGAACATAATCTTCTATATGACTATTTATTTCATTTTTTTTCAACTCGGCGGTAATGGCGCCAAACATAGTTTGATTTCGCCCAAAGACGCAACATTATATTTGACAATCAACGGTAAGTCATTCCCCAAATACATTTCTAAATCGCTACATAGGGGCGTGCATTTTATAAAATGACTCAAACTCTTCAACGAAAACTCCCCCTGGATCACAACCGACGCATTCGGTTTCTGTAAAAACTCCATATTTCCATCGGATTCGGAACGGAAGATTCGAGAACTTGCGAAATTGCCGTCGCATGAAAAAATCAGGTCATTCCCCACCGATTTGATTTCAATCCTATCTGATATCCCATTGAGGTCGCGGATGATTTTCTGGAAATCCGAACTCGGTAAATTGATGACCGTCGAATATTCCACATCCGGGACAATGAGTTCCTCCGTATCCGGCTCAATCAACCGCAATTTCTGACTATAACACTGCTTGATATTCCCATTATCGTATTGTAACCCCAAATGTGAGACAATTCCGTCGTGATAATCCGTGTTCTCGATATACATCGATAACGTATCGTCATTCGACATGGTCGAAATCACTTTGAATAGGTGGAGTGTGTTTGCACATATAATAATCTTATCTGGCTTACATACATATTGTTCGAACCGGGATGCATTCAAAATCACATTCACCAGAATCGTATGTGTCTTATCGAAATTGATGATTTTGAGTCCATTCTTTGTGAATGTGATAGTGGCATCTGTCAAAATATCCTTGATTGCAGTTATCATATTACGAATCGGTTGTATTTGTACGGTTTTAATAGTGAGAACATTATTGGCTTCATTCATTATAATGCCGATTCGTCGATATATATGAGAGTGGTCGATTATTTAAATCATTTATTATTATATTGATTTCTAGGAGTAAAACGAACGATTCGTAAATCGATTCGTCCAATAATTCCCGCATTCTTTTATATAGACCTGAGTTTCCGGCGAATAATACGATAAGTTGAGCGCGGAGAAATCATAGACCTTGTCCACCATTTCTGCGTATTTGTCCAATAGATATGATTCCGTTATCTCGGAATAATCCGTGGTATATAGGACGGGACACCCCTTATATTTCTCCTCTATCAAAGGATTATATTCCATGATGGGAATAGAGCCCGCGAAGAAGGCCTCATAATGCCGGTGACAGTCTAGGCCATTGCCCTCCGGCGAAATCACGAATTTATATTGAGGTAGCATACCAAAATATTCTATATGACTCAACGCCCGATTTTCGATGCCGCTTTTTTCTAGATTTTTTGCAATAAGTTCTCGATTTATCCCATGCGGACGACGCCTACGATCCGTTGTTACTTCCATACAACATAATACCGTATTCTCGTGTGCGCCGATTTGTATTTCATCCCCGCGATGGAAATTATGCATATAGTTATATTGCATCCCAATAGGGAATGGTTGCCAGCCATCATCGCTACCGTCGATTCTAGATGCCTGTACTATCAAGTCGTCTATGGGCTTACTCGTTTTCTGCCAATCACGTAATGAATATTTCATTATAAAGGGTCATATAGAAATGTTTTTATATGACAATCGCGGATTATTTGGACCAACGGATTATTTATGCTAGTGGACGAATCCCCTTGAAATGTCAGATATCAGTAATGAATTGAAATACACTACCTTCGGTAAGGGCGTCCTATTAGATACGAAGTGAAATCTTCACTGGTATAAATTCGAGAACAATATTTATATAAAATTGATTTACTTTTTTTTTATACATTTTAATGCATCGATTTTAGTAAAAAATGAGCTTTGATATTCCAACATCTCTTGCGACCCGTAGCGTTTCTTGCCGTCATATGACTCCAGAGGAGATTCAACGGATATATGACACACTACCTGGACACTCTTATATTAACAGTGATGATGATGTCTCTCCTTCTCCCTCCGTATTTCGAACCGATTCGACATCACAAGCGGATTATGAGGAGGAGGATGTCATCTTCGCACATGCTTCTGATGCACTCTCTCGTCTTCAACTTCCGGAGTGTGATTTTCTATGTTATAAACCCTCTCATATGCCATCTGTGGATTACCACGACGAAGACCAGTCATTGAGTCGTAGTCCTCCTAAGCGCGAAACAATCGAGGATTACTGTTTTGGAATGGATTTTACCGAAAGTTTTGTTCCGGCTGCTTCATCTGTATTAAAAAGACCGCTTCCTGTGCCTGGAACACCCAAATATGAGAATTATAGGTATGATTTACCTTTAAGACGATTGGAACCAACACCTGGGACGGTCGAGCATAAAGAGTATATGTACGATGCCATTTCAGCACTTCTAGAAAAAACACGTTCTTTAAACCATCGCGCCGGGGAGGAGGAGGATGCCGAAACAAATACTCTCTGTCAAAATGTCGAAAAAATTCTCGAAAATTGGAGTGGTTTTGATGTTGTTCCCCACGATTTTGACGAGGTAAACCCAGATTGTTGGTGGAAACAGGAATACGAAGCCGCTTTAGAGGGGGACCACGGGCCTTTATGCATTGAAGAACTACGTGAATACGAGTTTGACGAGGAGGACAGGGAGGATGAAGAAGAAGAAGAAGATGATGGATTCCAAGAACCAACCGAATACGAAAAAGAGAATGAAAATGAATTGTATATGTGGGGTGGATTGAAATAAAAAGCGGTTCTCTTCTCTTCTCTTCGGTTCTCTTCGTTCGTCAATTAATAGGTAAAAAGAAATAAAAATTAAAAACATTTTTAAAAAGAAATAAAAAAAGAAATAAAAATTAAAAAGAAATAAAAATTAAAAATAATAAAAAAAAGAAATAAAAATTAAAAATAAAAAAAAAAGAAATAAAAAGAAAAAACCCTAAAAAAGGGGTTTTTTTCTTTTTTTATTCCACCACCACTAAAAATAATATAAAACACTACTCTAATAATATTTACTTTATATGATAAATAATAATAATAATGCGAATTCTCATAATACAATGGATTTTATGAAAACACAATTAATGACTTTTATGATGATGAAATCAATGAATCCAGGGCAACATACCGGACAGTCAGATAATGGGTCAATGTTCTCTATGATATATATTTTCTTGGCTACGGCCCTTATTGATTTTATATGTAAAACCCTCGCACCAGAAATTATGAATCGCGTAAACGAATATTATAAAGAAAATAAAAAGAAACTCTTGGAAATCGGTCCAATTTCAAAAAAAGGTGATCTAGAAAAGACATCCTCTATTACAATCCAAATACGCATTTCCGATTTAACCAACTTATATGGACATGCCCTATTGGACTTTATCACCAATAATAAAAATACCAAACATGTGTCATATAAAAAACAGAATTTCATTATTAACCAGACGGATATTATCGAAATCGCAGATGATATTTTCATTAAACTCCAGGATAATAAAATATCCGATGTTGGAGGCGAGGATTCGATTGATATTGAACAAGTCGTCGAGCTTTTTTCATATACATTGACTACCCACGATTTACGCGTTTTCCTGAATAAATTGGTATATGACTATGAACTCAAGTTGAAAAATAAATTGGGGGATAGTATTTATTATTTCAATCAACATCCAACGAATCTCCCTATAGATAGCAAAGGTCAAAAAGATTTTTCTAGATTGCCCAATACTTGTACTTTCACAATGAAGAAATTCCAGACAAATCGTAAGTTCTCGAATCTATTCGGACCGGAAATCGACATTGTCAAAAAACGGGTAGAATTTTTCATCAAGAATAAAAAGTGGTATGATACCAAAGGTATCCCATATACATTGGGATTACTTCTATCTGGCCAAGCGGGGGCGGGTAAAACGAGCACAGTCAAATGTCTGGCGAATGAAACCAACCGTCATATAATCAATATTAATTTAAATAACGATATTTCGAAATCCCAATTCGAGAACCTATTTTTCAACGAAGTCATTAATGTCATTAATATTTCTACGGGACAAACAGAAAAATATAGTATTCCTCTTGAACAGCGAATCTATGTTCTCGAAGATATCGATTGTCAGAGTGATTTGGTTATGGAACGTGCTTTCAGAAAAAAGGCGAATGAAGAGAATGATATGAGACTTATAGAAAGCGTAAAAACAAATCCGACGAAACCCGATACATATGAGAATCAACCCCTATTTTCAGGCGCAGAAAAATTGGATCTTTCTTTCCTCCTCAATATTTTGGACGGAGTTCTCGAGAACCCGGGACGAATCGTCATAATGACAAGCAACTTTATTCATCAATTGGACCACGCACTTATAAGACCCGGGCGTATTGATATTATCGCGGATTTCAAAAAATGCCGGAATGAAACCCTCGTACAAATGATGGAATTCTTCTATGATATTGTTCTCCTTGAAGAAGAGAAAGAAGAGATTTTCTATTTGACAGAATATATGATTTCCCCGGCAGAAATGGGAAAGATTATGTTCGAGAACTTTGATAGTCATAAACACGCGATTATAAAATTACACCGACCAAAAAGAAAAATGAGACAAGACGCAGTTATAATTTATATATTTTATAACTATGTTTCAAGTAATTTGTTAGATGTTCTTTTGTTATTTTCTTATCTAAAATATTAGTAATTACTTTATAAATGTCCTCATAAGTATTTGGACTTTCCTTTTTTATATAATGTTTTAACTGACTAAAGAACTCTTCTATGCTATTGGTTTCAGGATGGTAAGGAACACTATATAATAAATGATTATTGTCATATTCTATTTTTTCTCGTATTAGTTTTGATTTATGAATAACAGCATTATCCATTATTACCAAATAATTCTTATAGTTGGATTGAATAAACTCGTCATAAAAATCTAAAATATCTGTAGTTTTTACTCCTCCTTTTCTTTCAGGATATAATTTCCATCCAACCACTTTATCCGCACTTATAGCACATAATAAATTATATCTTTTGTAAGGGTATTTATTTGTCTTTTTGATTACTCTTGTTCCACTTCTACTCCTTCCGTATGTAAGTGTCATATTCAAATAAATAGAAGTTTCATCTAAACAAATTGTTCTTTTGTAATCAAAATCGTTTAACTTTTTATAAAATTCTTCCAAATCTTCTTTTTCTTGCCGAAGGCTGCCTTTGGCTTGACCTTCTTTCTTTTCAGGATAATATTTACTTCTCAATCGTTTTCTAGTAAGTTTATGTTTGTGTAAAATATTATAAATTCTAAATAATATTTTACAGCAGTTTCTTTATAATCTTCTGTATGTTGCTTCATAATAAATATTTATAAAAATATTAAAAATATTTATACTATAATATAAAATGGAAGAGATAGATATTATAAAAAAAGAAAATGAAGAATTAAAAAAAAAGAACGCAGAATTAGAAGAGCGTTTAAAGAAATATACAAATGGAAATAATCATAAAAAATATTACGAGAAAAACAAAGAAAAATATAAGGAATTAGGTTCTAACTATTTACAAAAATTAAAAGAAGAAAATCCAGAAAAATTAAAAGAATATAGACAACGAGCATACCAAAAGAGAAAGGAAAAAATGAAACAACCAGAAAATATAATTGAAATAATATAAAATATAATTTATAAATTATATAATAGATGAAAACAAGTAGAGAACAAACTTACGAAGAAGAGGATAGATTATTAAAAATAAAATGGAATAATGATTATAAAAATGGTAAAATAAAATTAGGAAATATTACACCAAATCGTTCAGGAGTAAAAACTAATAATGAAATTAAAAATAGAACAGTTATTATTAACGCGAATAATGAAATAGAAATTATAGAAACCTGTTTAATATGTAATATACCAAAAACTATAACACCAAAATATTACAATTCAGAATATAATAATAGTGGAATTAATAATATTGACAAAGAAAGTGGAAAAGAACAAATTTGTAATTCACCTAGATATGGATGTCGTGAATGTAGTAGGATAATATCAAAACAAAAGGGTAAACAAATAGATGAGTATAGACGAATATTACTAAAATCATATCCTCTTTTATCATTAGAATGGTATAATTCACAGAAAAAAAAATGTGCTATTAGCAATATATGTTTAAATGAAGAAAATAATTCCGACTGGAGAGTAAGTATTCAGAATAATGGATTAGATAAAGAACATATACCTGAAAATTGTGTTTTAATTGCTTATGAATTTAATGTTCAAGAACAAAATGCTATACATAATTTAATAGATTGTTGGATTGAAGCATTTACTCTTTTACTAAAAGAATTACATAATCCTAGTGATAAAACAGATAATATTGAATATTTAAAAAAATGGTATAATAATTCTCCAAATGACAATGGTGTAACAGAACCTTCACAAATTATTAATGAAGATAATAAAAAAATAAGGAATCCAAAATATTCTCAACAATACAATACAAAACATTTATCTGCAATATTGAATGCATTATGTGATAGATATTATAAAATGGATAAAAAATCAGTAAAGAGGAAAGAAAAAAACACAAATAGATTGACTAAGGATGTATTATTTAATAAACTGATAGACCAAAAAATGAAATGTTATTACACAGGAATACCATTATCAATAAATAGAGATAATTGGCGTTATTTTAGTTTAGAAAGATTAGATAACAACTTACATCATACAGAAGATAATTGTGTTTTTATATGTCGTATGTTTAATACCGCTGGTCAATTAAACAAACAAAAAATTTTAAAAGCATTATTATCGCAACAACATATACAACTTTCTTCAGATGATATAAATTTAATAAATAGTAAATTAGAAAATATTTAGGAAAATAATATAATTGCGTATATTTATTTAAAGATATTTTCTTTAGATAAATTATAAAAGGATGTCTACTAAAAAAGAACCTCCTGATAAATATAGGTGTTTGAAACTTCCCATTACATCAATTCTTTATGACAACAAAGAAAAAGAAGTTAAGGAAAATATGGAAATCCTACAGAAAGCAATTGTTAGAACAAATGCTATTACAAGTAAAACATATTTTTTATTGCGATTATGGGTTCTTCATAAATATCATAATAATCAAGAAATACCTGAAATTACTACAGATACTATTTCTATGTGTATGAAGTCAATAATGAAATCATCTTCAGGACAAAAACCGAAAGGAAATAATGCTATTTTATTACAAGAATTTCGTATTCTAAATATATTTGAATTAGAAGATGGTAGTAATTTATCTTCTATTTTGGATTATTACGCTACTACGATGATTACCTCTATAGAAAATAATATTAAAATGCGATTTTTTGATTATATTAAACGATTTGTAAATTGTTATTTCAAACATATTTATCAAGAACAATTTGAAAATAAAGAATTCAAAAAACAACTTTACAAAGAAATAAATATGATTAAAAATGATATACTCAATAATACTCTTACTTGTAATGAAAAATATCATAGTTGGTTAAAAGAAAATCGGTATAAGATTGTTCCTGAAACATATGCAAAGCCGGGCGAGCCTATGGAAACCAGTTATTACTATGATATTAAAATTACGCCTTATAAGTATTTGAAACACATGATTTTTATGTGTTTAGAATTAGAGAAAATAGAAAGAAAATCATTCCAGTTTTTTCCTATACAAACCAACGCTATTTCAAGACATATTCAAATAGATACAAAAGCATTAGTGGAATTATTTGTAGATACTGAAAAACACCAAAAGTTATTAGATATTTGGATTAAAGAAACAACAGAAATAAAATCAGGCAAAAATAAAGGAAAACCAAAAAATAAAACAAAAGGAGATTTATATAATTGTTTACAACAAAATAAAGAGTTTATTTGGGATACATTTTTCAATATAACACAAAAAAGAAAGAATTTTGTTTTTGATTATACTATTATTACTGACGGATTTTCTACTTCTTTAAGATTTTTACACAAGGATTTTGTAGAGGAAGAACAAGAAAAGAAAAATAAAAAGAAGGCAGGAAAAAAAGCATTACAAGGATTAACCAAAGAAGAAAAAGATAAAATCAAACAAGAAAAGATAATTCTACAAAAGGAACAAGTAAAAAAGAAAAGATTGGAAAATAAAGATAAACCTAAAAAATCCAAGAAAGAAGAAAAACAAGAAAATCCAGAATTTCCTTATATTGATGAAGTTCCAAAAGGAGAATTAGAAGGGAAACATATTTTTATTGATCCAGGAAAAAGAAGTTTATTTTCTATGATGGATGATGATGGTAATCATTTTTCTTATACTAATAGAATGTATTTGAAAGAAACAAAAAGATTAAAATATCAATCATTACTGAAAAATTACAAAGATAGAATAGGAATAACTGAAATAGAAGAAGGATTAAATAAATATAATTCTAAAACCTGTAATATAGAAAAGTTCAAAGAATATATTACAGAAAAAAATAAGGCAAATGAAAAATTAGTTCCTTTATACCAACAACTTAAGTTTCGTCAATATAAATGGTATAGTTATATCAACAAGAAACGAACAGAAGATAATATGGTAAATAAAATTACTAAAAAATATAGTAAAGACCATATTATCATTATAGGTGATTGGAGTATAGGAAAACAAATGAGGAATTTTATATCAACACCAAACTTAACTTTGAAGAGAAAATTACAAGAAACATTTAAGGTTTATAATATAGATGAATTTAGAACATCTTGTTTGTCATATAAAACAGAAGAACCTTGTGATAATTTATATTTGAAATTCAAGAAAGACCCAAAACAAAAAGACCGAAAAATACATTCTATCCTAACATATCAAATGGAAAATAATAGGAAGGGATGTATCAATCGTGATAAGAATGGATGTAAAAATATCCAAAAAGTATTCAAATCATATATGGAATCAGGAGAAAGACCTGAAAAGTATAGAAGAGAATACAAATTCCAATAAAATAGACTAACCATTACAGAAATGTAATTGTGAAATAGCCTAATGCCCTTTAGGGTGCTTTTACACTATTAAGAAGGAGAATAACAAATTTTTTATTTTTAATAAAAAGTTTGTCTCATTTTTCTTTTTGGTCGGTGTAATTGAATTCGTACATTGTCAAATAAATAATATTTATAGGACAAAACCAGAGGAAGAATATTCCTCTTATAAGCCTTTTCCATTGGAAAATCGAGAACATGTCGGAATTACGGAAATAGAGGAAACCCCCGTGTTTTTTCATAATTGGGGAAACGAAAAAAGAGATTTCCAAACTTTTTTATAGGACATAAAAAAATGGTTTTATAATGCGTTTCAATATAAAATTGATTTACTTTTTTATTTTATATGTTTTACTTTATACGAATTCATAAAACAAATGAATACTCCAAATAATAAATCGATGCCTCCTACCCGTCAGACAAATGTGTCGTACACGTATGACCCTTCGGAAGAACACCCTATTTGGGTTCCTCCTTCACTACTACTAGTTCAGAATCCTCCTTCTCCGATGGTAGAGATGGATTCTGTTCAATATAAAAATTTTATGTATACTTCTATTTTAGGATTATTGGACGACTATCGAGTTAGCGGTGGACCATACACAAGTTCTTATGTAAACGTGACCTATATTATGGACCATTGGCATGATGATGATGAATCAAGGGGTTATCCAAGTGATCTTTCGAAAGTCACTTTAACCCGTGGGTCAAATGCGATTGACCTCGATGCAGAAGAAGATATTCCATTATCGGAATTGATGCAAGAGTTAGATGCGGATGACTCTACACATAGTTCAATGCCGGAACTGATTTCATACGACGACCTAGAATTCGAAGAATACAATTGAAGAAAAGACTATGATTTAATGATTTAATGATTTGATTTTAATGATTTTTAAGAGATAGTTTTATTTTGCTTTATTTTTAATCATATATAAGAAGTGTTTTTTTGTTCTCAAAATCGATAATATAAATAGAAAATTGATTGTTTTTAATAATTAAAATTTAAAAGCATAATAATTATTTTACTGAGAAATGCAATCATACAACAATATTACTTCTGGTCTTCCAACTACTTATGGAAAATTTAACGACTGGTCTAGTATCTATATCCCTCGTGTTCATATCAATATGACACGACAAGAATTGGTCAATATTATAGAAAATGATTTACATATAGGACAGGTATTACATATCGATTTTGCTTTGCTTAAACGAAAATCAGGACTTAAACAAAGACCAAAGAAGATGGCATTTATCCATATGGCGGCATTTTATGATACACATATGACGTATACTGTCCGATATGAGATGGAAGTAAACGGATTTTGGGAAGTACCTGACATTTATCATAAATACCCTTCTATCAAAATCCGTTTCGTTATCAATAAGAATCCAATCACGAGAACCAAATACACAATGGAAACTCTGACCGATAGGTTGGCACACCAACACTATATGATAGAACAGCAGTCGGTCACCATCAAACTACTCGAAGAAAAAATAGAGACGCTATGTGCCCTACAAGTTAAAGATAGAGAACAAATTATTCGTAGCGAGGAAGATTTAATCGATAATTGTCAAGATATTCGTTTTAATCTTCAACAAACTCATCAGAGAATCAGCGATATAGAAATCGAAACTTATCGAGAAATCTGCGATACCGAATTTAAAACCAATGAGAGAATTCATAACATAGAACTTCGATTCGAGAGACTAGAAGATAGATTTGCCCTACAGTACGGATGGGAGAACATTTAATAATAAAAATAAAAATAAAAATAAAATAAAATAAAATAAAAAATAAAAAATCCTTACCTCGTTTTTTTCACGTATTTGATATAATATTATTTAATTGTATATGCCATTCTTTTTCTAAAACAGGAACAAATCGCAATAATATTTGTATGAATTTACCCCAACATTCTGGCGATGTTCTCAATTCAGGTGCTTTATATGCCAAGTTATCTAAAACTCGATTCAAAGCATTTATAAATTCCACCTCTTCATCCGGTATTAAATCAATGATTTTGGGCAATATATATGCTAAGTCTCTTGGTGTCGTCATACTATATTCTATATGACAATTTTTTTATATTTTATTGCATAATGAATATAAAGTCTTTTTATCTATCTTATAGAGATAATGTCTGCTATCATCCATGCAATCGACGAATATACAAATAAACCCCTACTTTCTACCGGCGATAATGGTCTTAAACAACATAACTCGTCAACGACTGATATTGAATCCGCCATTTTACAATATGATTTTCAACTCGTTTGTCGCAATAATACGGAAATAATGGAAAATAAACTCCATGAAATAATACAGAATATTCGTACGAATCAAGAGGATTACACATTCTATTTGACAATACTTTATAAAATGATCGCACAGACGCGTGATATTATAGACGGAAAAGGTGAATATAAATTGTCCTATATGATGATTTTTGTTTGGTGGAATTATTACCCCGACCTCGCATACTTTGCTATAAGACAATTCACTATGGGGGATGCAATCCAGTGTTCAACCGAAAAAGAGGGAGAACAATCACAACACCCATATGGTTGTTGGAAGGATATCAAATACTTGTGTGAATATGTTTTCCAAAAAACGAACCATAAAGGTCATCCGATTATCAAATATTGCGTCGGGCTTGTTGTCTGTCAAATAAAAATCGATATAGAAAAATGTAATCGGAAAGAACCAATATCTCTATGTTCGAAATGGACACCCAGAGAATCTTCCAAATATGGCTGGTTATTTGATGAAATCGCAGGAACATATTTCTCTTATTATTTGGAAACGGCGAAAGACCCGGCCGTCATCACTCGCGCAATTCTAAAAACCAAACGGGATATGCGTAAACTCCTATCCACCCTCAATCGGTATTTGGATACGCTTCAGGTGAAACAATGCGCAAAAACGTGGGACCAAATCGACCATAATAAAATAACGTCGACTAGTATGGTAAAACAACGTAATGCCCTTCTCAATCAAACGAAAACCGGGGAACAGAGATCCAACGAAGAGCATCGTATCATCTGTGCCCAAAACTTTCGTACATATGTGGAATCGCAAAAAAAGAAAGGCATCAAATCAATGGAAGATTGTACGCCGTATAATGGTCGTATAGATGGTCTTATAGGATTCCTTTTAAACCCGAGATATCAATGTATGGAAGACGTCGTGTCAGATTTATGTAAATAAATCAATCAAAATTTGTTCATATAAAACTGAATATTTTTATATGAAAAAAGGAGTCGCTTACCGTCCCTTACCGCTTTCCGTCGCTTTCCGTCGCTTACCGTCCCTTACCGCTTCGTGATGGACTCGAACCA
>Ga0007873_1000213_pt1 | contig 17192 bp, 12 predicted proteins | sample CryBogCBH26May08_FD_71228 | JGI IMG/M metagenome (GOLD analysis project Ga0007873, IMG submission 71228) | Freshwater microbial communities from Crystal Bog, Wisconsin, USA - CBH26May08 | ecosystem: Environmental > Aquatic > Freshwater > Lake | place: Crystal Bog, Wisconsin, USA | collected...
CCAAAAATTGTACAAGGATTATAATTTGTTTCAGAAAGGCATGGATAGCCTTAAGAATTATGATTACAAACCTCTGATAATACAAAATAATGACGGGTTAGTTATACAGATATATAGTGCAACCCTTAGTCAGGATCAGGTAGCTGTTTTTAATATGGGTGGCGCTCCTACAGCTATAAATAGTGTATCTAGCAATTCATCTGGTGGAGCATCTTCATTAAATTCTTCGTCCAATTCAGGACAAAATAGTTATTTGGTAGATGTAAATGGGGAAATTAATATGCCCATTCTGGGTAAGATAAAAGCTACTGGTTTAACAACCGAGGAGGTTAGAAAAGAACTATTTTCAAAACTTACTCCGTACATAAAGGATCCTATTGTTATAGTGAAATTTGTAGGTATTAAAGTTAATGTTCTAGGAGCGGTTATGCATCCTGGTATACAAACATTTGCAAGTCTAAATCCTACTATCATTGATGCTATTAGTCAGGCAGGTGATTTTTCAGATGGTGCAAAAAGGAAAGAAGTATATTTAATTAGGGATATAAACGGCAAAAGAAGCATCTTTAAGCTCGATTTTGTTTCAGATGCTACTATTTTTAATTCAGAAGCTTATCAGTTAGTGCAAAATGATTTAATATACGTTCCTTCCAATGATATGAAGCTAAAGTTGGTAAATCAGGATCCTGATATACAAAAAAAAATACAAGTATCACAAATGGTTTTGCAAGCTTTATCTGCAATTGCTGTAATAATAAATACATATTTCCTTTTCAAAAGAATATAAAATGATTGACAATTCCTCTAAAAATAATATTGTAGAGCAAGTTACAAAAAGTAGTTCACCAATAGAAACTATTTTTAAGTATCTTTCTTATCTTCCTTTATTTATTTTAACCATTGTTATTGCTACTACTATTGGTGAAATTTATATTCGTTATGTAGTACCTAAATACAAAGCATCAACTTTGGTTTTGGTAAAGGCAGATGATAAAAAAGGGAAGGATATTCTTGATGACATTTTTAGTGGGAAAAAAGTGAATTTAGAAAATGAAATTGAGCTGATAAAGTCTAAAAAATTGCTTAAAAGGGTAGTACAAAAAAAAGACTTTAATATAAAATATTTTGTACAAGGTAAAATAAAAATTACTAGCGTTTATAATAATCCAATTATTATGAATATTGATAATAAAGGGGATACTTCAGCACCATTTAACCTCTCATTAAAAAACATAGATGAGAAAGGAGCTGATATTTTTGAATCAGCTAAAACAAACAAAAGCGTCAAAAAATATCTTCATATTACTTGGAACCAAAAATTTTCTTACCATAATTGGGATATACATTTTACTAAAAATTATAAATATTTTAATGCTAATGATCGCTCTACATACATTATAAATTGGAAGCCATTAAAAGAGACTGTAAATGAAATATTGAGTAATTTATCAATTAACCCTTTTAGCCAGAAAACAACCATTATATCAATGTCAATTCTTTCGGAACAACCAGAAAGGGGAGCCGAGATATTAAATGCTATCATTAATGAATATATTTTGTCGAATATTGAGGAAAAAAATGTAGAAAATTTAAAGTCAATTGAATTTATTAATGAAAGAGTAAAAATTATAGAGAATGAATTAGGTGGGGTAGAAGATAATCTAAAGAATTTTAAAATTGATATTTTAAAGGGCGTTGACATAAATCAAAAAGTGTTAGCACTAGCTAGTGGGCTATCTGATCAGGAAAAATTATTGCTTGATTTGAATATTAAACTAGAAATAGTGGATATGGTTTATAACTACCTTCATAATTCTAAAAATGTAAATGATTTAGTTCCTTCAAGCTTTGATTTGGATGATCCAGTTGTATCGGGTTTAATTGAAAAATTTAATGACTTACAATTAAGAAAAAAAAGAGAGCTTCCTATAAATACAACTAAGAGTATATTACTTGCAGATTTGAATAGCCAGATAAATGATGCCAGAACAAGCTTGTTTGAAGCCTTAATTAATTATAAAAAACGGATTCAAAAACAATACAATGATGCTGTAACTGATAAAAAAGATATAGAATCTAATATGAAAGAAGTTCCAGTAAATGAGAATACCCAGATTTCCATAGAAAGACAAAAAACTATTAAAGAAGGTCTTTATCTCTTTTTGTTACAAAAAAAAGAAGAAATTGCCATAACTTCTGCATCAATATCTTCTAATTATAAACAGATAGATGATGCTGAAGGTATTGATAAGCCTGTAGAACCAAATATTTCTAGAATCAGGATTACAACAATAATAATTGGGTTATTAATTCCAATCATTTTAATTTACATACTAGACTTTTTAAATGACAAAGTTACCAGTAGAGAAGATATTACCAAGTTTACTAAAGTGCCATTTATGGGCGAAGTAGGGCATCATTCCAATAAAAAAGTGTTGGTAGTAGCTAATAAGAGTAGAAGTATAATTTCAGAACAATTTAGAATTATTAGGAGTAATTTGGAGTTCTTAATTCATGACAAAAAAGTGATATTAGTTACTTCCTCTGTTAGTGGAGAAGGTAAGTCTTTTATCTCCCTAAATATTGGAGCTGTATTGGCTATTTCGGATAAAAAAGTGGCCTTATTGGAATTTGATTTAAGAAAGCCAAGAATTATTAAAAATATAGGGTTAAATAAAAAGAATGTAGGAATTAGTAATTATTTGATAGGACAGATAACTAATTTGGACGAACTGTACTATCCTATAGAAAATTATAACAACCTTCATGTTTATGGTTGCGGACCAATACCACCAAATCCTTCGGAGTTGATGTTGAATACAAACATGAAAAAATTATTTGATGATCTTAGAAGCCGTTATGATTACATCATTGTTGATTCTGCTCCTGTTGGTTTGGTAAGTGATACTTTCACCTTATCCAATTATGCAGATGGGGTATTATATGTAGTAAGACAAAGATATACATTGAAAAAACAAGTAGAATTTATACAGGAAATTTATACCAGCAATAAATTGGGTGCCATGGGATTGATTGTTAATGATGTGAAAGTTGGTGCAAGGTATGGTTACTATGGCTATGGTTATGGCTATGGCTATGGTTATGGTTATGGAGGATATAGTGGCTATGGAGGTTACGGTGGCTATGGAGGTTATGGTGGATATGCTTACGCCACAAAACGTTCGGGCTATTATTTTGATGATAATAAACCAAAGTCAATTATTCAGGGTATTAAAAACTGGTTTACAGGAAAGTAAAAAATTACAAGGTCTTAAACTTGTAACAAAGAAAAAAAGTAATTCAATAAAGGCAATAGGCTAAGAGTACAACAAATAAAGCAATACAGAAAACAAAGACTTTATTTTATTTGAATCTATTTTTTTAGTGCTTAAATTGAAAAACTAAAAACTATTTTAAACCTGAATTTTATCTAAATATGTGTAGAATAGTAGCTGTGATTGGAAATGCTAACAATAATTTAGAGCAATCTGCCAGATTGATGGCTGGAGCTATGGCGCACGGTGGTCCAGATGATGAAGGAATTTTGTTGAATAATGAATTAAACTATTGCCTTGCCCATCGAAGATTATCTATTATTGATCTTTCAAGTCTTGGTCATCAGCCAATGTTAAATGAAGATGGAACTGTTCAGATTATTTTTAATGGAGAAATATATAATTATGTCGAGCTAAAGGCTACATTAATAAACAAAGGGTTTAAATTTCGTTCTGGTTCCGATACAGAAGTTTTGATTCATGGATACAGTTATTGGGGAATTGATGAACTGCTAAAAAGAATAAAAGGAATGTTTTCCTTTTTAATAGCCGATACAGCAAAAAAAATACTGGTAGCAGCCCGCGATCAGCATGGTATAAAACCTTTATACTATTCACAATATGGAGGATATTTTTACTTCTCATCCGAGGTTAGATCTTTCAAAGCTATTAATGAAAACTGGCCTAAGAACCCTAACTGGAATATCTGGTTTTTAACCTTTGGTTTTATTCCTGAACCCAATACCACACTAGATCAGGTTTTTTCGTTGGAACGGGGGCATTATATGCAGTACGATTTAAATTCACATGACTATAAAATAACATGTTATTATAAACATAATTATGAACCTATTGATGTGAGCTATGAGGAAGCTGTTGTTAATGTAAGGAATCTGTTTGAACAATCTATAAAAAGGCATTTAGTGGCAGATGTACCAGTGGGTATATTTTTGAGTGGAGGACTGGATAGTAGCCTAATTACGTATGCGGTAAAAAACTATACAGTAACGCCTACTCATTCACTATCCATCTACTTTGAAGATAAAAAATATAGTGAGCAACTTTATCAGGATATTGTATCCAAAGATGCAAAAACGATCCATAAGTCCTACAAAATTGATTTTGAAGAATTTTCCAATTCCTGGTCTGATATAGAAAGAAGTCTTGATCAACCTTCTATAGATGCAATTAATTCTTATTTTATTTGTAAGTATGCAAAATTAAATAACCTTAAAGTAGTGATGAGCGGACTTGGAGGGGATGATTTTTTTGGGGGCTACAATTCTTTTAATAGAAGTAATTATTACAAGCAACTTAGAAAATTCTCCTATTTAATAAATATTATACCTTTTACCAATACTTATCCAAGAAAAAAAATTGAGTTCCTAACTGATAATAATCCTGCATCCGAATATTTGTTTTATCGTGGTTTATATACACCGAAAGATGTAGCAGGAATATTGGGGATAGATACTAAAGATGTATGGGATGAGTTGTCAAAATTTAAAACAAACGACCATTCAGCATTACTGGAACCTAAGAATAGGGTATCGATGCTGGAATCAACGGTATATATGCAAAGCCAGTTGCTAAAGGATAGTGATGTGCAAAGTATGTGGCATAGCATAGAACTAAGAGTACCTTTTCTGGATATTGACCTTACCAACTATGTAAATAGTCTGCCCCCTGAAATTAAATATAAAGAAGGAAGACATAAGCCATTATTAATTGATGCGTTTAAGGATATTATTCCTAGAGAAATTTGGGATCGACCTAAGAAAGGGTTCACTTTCCCATTTGATGTTTGGTTTAAAAAAGTTGACGTCTTTAATAATCAGCAGGTAATTCCTAGCAAATTTGCAAAGGAGTTTAAGAAAGGGCAAATTAACTTTAGTAGAGTTTGGTCTATTTATTTGAACAATACATTTGGGTTAAATTTTGATTATATATCAGAGTCAACTAGTGTTAAACCAAAAATATTATTTGCTTATTTGATTGCTTTTAGTAAAACAGGAGGGATTGAAAAGGTAAACAGAACTATATTAAGGTGTTTAACCCAAGAAAATAAGTTAATTGCAAATGCATGGAGTATTTATGATAAAAACCCGGAAATTAATTATTATCCAAGGTTTGGCTTTAAAGGGTTCAATAGTAACAAATTGTTATTTACCACTCAATTAATTAAAAACATTTTTAAATGGGATAAAATACTGGTTGGACACATTAATCTGTCAGCAGTAATGAGAGCTGCAAAAAAAATGAAGCCATCCTTGAAAATTGTTTTAATTGCTCATGGTATTGAGGTTTGGGGTAAATTAAGTGCAAATAAACTTTGGTTACTTAAAAATGCAGATAGTATTATTTCCGTAAGTGAATATACTAAAAATAGGATGGTAAAAGATTCTGCTATTAATCCAGATAACATAACTGTTTTGCATAATTGTCTGGATCCATTCTTTCCCAAAAACTTTGATATAGAAAGACCTCGGTATCTTTCTCAACGGTACAATATTGATCCTCACACTAAGATTGTTTTAACGGTCAGTAGGATTAATAAAGATGAAGGGTATAAAGGATATGATACCGTAATTAAAGTTTTAGGTCGAATTATCATTAAAGATCCTTCTGTAAATTTCAAATACATACTTTGTGGTAAGTATGATAGTATAGAATATAAGAGAATTATGGATCTGATAGTACTACATAATTTATCAGATAAAGTAATTCTGCCTGGTTTTATACTAGATAGTGAACTGGTAGATCATTATAGGTTATCTGACATTTATATAATGCCTAGTAAAAAAGAAGGTTTTGGAATTGTGTATATAGAAGCAGCTGCTTGTGGATTAGAAGTTATTGCAGGTAATGCCGATGGAAGTGCCGAGGCAATGATGAATGGTGAAATTGGCCACTTAGTGAACCCTGATGACGAAAAGGAGATTTATGAAAAGTTATATGAATTGTTGAATAAACCTTTAACAAAATCGAAAGAAATATCGGATAAAGCCTATCAGCAATATGATTTTGATAAGTATAAAGAAAGGCTATTGAAAATTATAGAAGAAGTATAATAATATGCAAAGAGGGAAGAATAGTACAAATACAAATTTGAAAATGAATTCAAGTAAAGTCTAATATATAATAGTATTACAAAGTTTAAATTCGCTAATTCATTAATCCCACCAATTTATAAATTTATTGTCACTGAATTTCGCTATAGTAGGTTGCGGAAGCATTGCAGAAAGGCATGCTATTCAAATAACTGCAAATGGAGGTAGATTAATTGCTTGTTGTGATATTCTACTTGAAAAAGCAGCTGCATTTGGAGAAAAACATCATATTCCATTTTATATAAGTATGGATGCAATGATGAAAAACGATGAGATAGAGGTTGTATCAATTTGCACGCCAAATGGTTTGCATGCTGAACATTCTATAGTAGCCTTTAATGCTTTAAAACATGTAGTTTGCGAAAAACCGATGGCTCTTAATGTGGAAGATTGTTTGGCAATGATAGCTGCTGCAGAAACTAAAAATAAGAAATTATTTATGGTGATGCAAAATCGGTTTAATCCTCCAGTTGTTGAACTTAAAAAAATAATAGTTAAGGGTTTATTAGGTACAATTTATAATGTTCAACTATCTTGTTTTTGGAATAGGAATAGTGATTATTATAAAAATTCTAAATGGAAAGGAACTAAACAACTTGATGGAGGAATTTTGTATACGCAATTTAGCCATTTTATTGATATTTTATTATGGTTATTTGGAGAGGTAGAAAAAGTAAATGCTGTGGTACAGAATTTTAACCACTCAGAAATTGAAATTGATGATTCTGGGATAGTATTGTTGAAATTTAAGAATAATATTCTTTGTACAATAAATTATTCAATAAATGCATTTGAAAAAAACTATGAAGGTTCATTAACTGTTATAGGAGAAAAGGGAATATTTAAAATTGGCGGACAATATTTGAATAAAATAGAACACTATAATATTAAAAACTATACACCTGAAAATATTGCTGAGGATAGGTTAGTAAATGATTATGGGAATTATACAGGTTCTATGAGCAATCATAATTTAGTTTACGAAAATGTAATAAATGTGTTTAATAATAAAGCACAGATTGCTACCACAGGTTTGGAAGGTATGAAAACGGTGCAATTGATTGAAAATATTTATCAAAATACAGGATGGGAATAAACAAGCCTAGCTTTCATTATTCAGGTATTACAAATGTGCAGTGGGGCAAAAATGTACAAGTAGTTCAACCAGTAAACTTATATGGGTGTAAAATTGGTGATGATTGTTTTATTGGGCCATTTGTAGAAATTCAGAAAGGTGTTATAGTTGGTGATAGTACTAAAATACAATCTCATACTTTTATTTGTGAATTGGTTTCTATTGGTTCGGGTTGTTTTATTGGACATGGGGTAATGTTTATCAACGACCGATTTATAGATGGGAAACCAGCTACTGGTAATAAAGAAAAATGGGAATCTACTTTTATTGGTAACAAAGTGTCAATTGGAAGTAATGCAACAATATTACCGGTAAAAATTTGTGATAATGTAGTAATTGGTGCCGGAGCTGTAGTAACAAAAGATATTTTAGCTAGTGGAAAATATGCAGGAAACCCTGCAAAAAGAGTTTTATAAAATCTAATAACAAAAAAATTGAGTAGTTTAAAGAAAAAAAGTTTTAAAGCTTTTGGTTGGGATTTTATTGGAAGAATAGGGGGGCAAGGTATTGGCTTTGTAATTTCAGTTATATTAGCTAGATTACTAACACCAGATGATTTTGGGTTATTAGGTATGATAACAGTTGTTATAAGTCTTTCGGCTATTTTTACCGATATTGGTTTAGGATCAGCTTTAATACAACGAAAAGAAGTAAAGGATGAACATTATGGTTCCGTATTTTATTTTAATGTTGTTGTTGGTTTATTTTTAGCTTTACTATTATTTTTTAGTGCTGATTTGATTGCTAAGTTTTATAATCGTCCCGAGATTAAGCCCTTATCTCAAGTAATGGCATTATCATTTATAATAAATTCATTTGGTAACGTAAGAAAATTATGGTTGCATAAAAATATCAATTACAAAATACCCACTCATGCTACACTTTTGGGAGTAATAATTGGTGGTTCTATAGGTATTACAATGGCGTATAGAGGTTTTGGAGTATGGAGTTTGGTTGCTCAAACACTAATTAGTGGTATTGTGAATAACTGCTATCTTTATTTTGCAACCAAATGGAAACCTAAATTAATTTTTAGTTTTAAAGCACTTAAAGAACTTTGGAGCTATGGGTTTAATATGTTTTTATCTATTCTAATTGATTCAGTTGCTAGTCAGTTAGATAAAATAATAATAGGTAAATTATTCACCCCTGCAACTCTTGGTCATTACTTCAGAGCAAAAACTTTAGATATACAGATTTCTATGTATACATCTGGTCCGTTAATGTCAGTACTATTTCCTGTTTTAAGTAATGTACAAGATGATGAGCAGCGATTTAAAAATATTGTAAACAAAGGGTTTCACCTATTAAATTTTGTAATATTTTTTCTGATTGGTACTTTTCTATTATGTTCTAAAGATATTATTGTTATCCTCTTTTCTGACAAATGGTTACCTAGCGTGGAATATTTTCAGATACTCGTTATGGGTAGCTTTATATTTCCATTAGAAGCTTTGCTTAAAAATATTTTATCATCCAAAGGAAATTCAAAAGCTTTTTTAAAATTACAGGTATATAATAAAATACCTATATTTATTGTATTTTGTGTTGGGTTTTGGTTTGGTGTCAAAGGATTTATGATTGGAATGATACTTTCTGGGTACATAGCTCTTTTTTTTGATATGCTATTTGCTGCTAAAGAAATGAACATATCTATTAAATGGTTTTATGCCATTTTTGGTAGATATTTTATAGTTTGGGTATTACTTTCTTTTTGTTTCCATATTATAGATATTCATTTCCCAGTTAATCATTATTTTGAACATTTATTAATATATTCATTTCTATACTCTATTTCATATTTATTAGTTTGTTATTTATTTAAGTTTGAAGGATTTGAAATTGCTACCAAAGAGGTAGTTAATTCAAATATATACCAAGGAATTAAATCAAGATCTAAGTTTAATAGAAATATCTAAACAAGAATTACTTACTGTTATACTTCATTTTTAGTGTACATAAAAATAATTTATATATGATTTATGTTCCAATTAAAGGACGAATTGGTAATAATTTATTTCAGATATCTGCTGCAGCGAATTTGAGCACGGATTTTGTGTTATGTATCACACATCCAAGTGAAGAAAAATACATAGAATCATTTAAAGATACTCTTTTTAGAGGGATTACTTTTATTAACGGAATACCTTCTAATATAGAACATTATAAAGAACCTTTTTCTCATTTTAATAAAATACCCTATCAAGAAGGAAAGGACATTATATTAGATGGGTATTTTCAATCGTACAAATACTTTAATGAAAAAGATGTGCAATCCAAGTTTGCAATGAATGAAGATACAAAAAGAGTAATTGAAGAGCTATATGGTAATATTCTTAAAGGGGAAACTACCAGTATAAACATTAGAAGGGGTGATTATTTAAAGCAACCACACCGTCATCCTTTTTGTGGTATAAAATTTTATCGCGATGCTATAAATTTTATTGGGAAAGATAAAAATTTTATTATTAGCAGTGATGATATTAACTGGTGTAAAAAAAAATTTATAGGTAAAAATTTTCATTTTGTAGAAAATTCAACTCCATTGATTGATTTATATATTCAAACTGTTTGTAACAATAATATCATTAGTAATAGCACATTTAGTTGGTGGGGTGCATTTTTAAATTTAAATCCTAATAAAATAGTTATTGTTCCTTCCTTATGGTATGGAATTGATTGTAAAGGTTTAAATACCAAAGACTTATTTCCCCCATCTTTTATAATATTAAAAAATAGGTACAGTATTATTAGGTATATACATGCTCAATATCTTTATTGTAAAAATAGAGTTGGCAAATTTATCCCTTTCTATTATAGTGTTAGGGATAGATATTATAAATTTAGGGGTATTAAAAAGAAAACAATGTATGATGAAGATAATAATAAATAATATTATTTCTTTATAATTTCAAATAAATAATAGGTTTTAATAGTGCTCTATCTATTTTACTTGTAAAAATTAATTAATAAACAAAGATGAATTAATAACCATAAAAATGAAAGTTCTTTTAATTTCATCATTCCCTCCCTCTCCTCATAATATTGGAGGACCTTCGGCATTGCCGTATTATTTATCAAAATACAAGATTGATAAAGTTAAAAAAATTGATTTAATATACTTTGAAGGATATGAAGATAAAGAAAATTACTTTTTATCTGGGCTACCCTCAATTTATAGTAATATTAAAAAGATTAGAAGGTCAAATGGATTTGATACTTTTATTTATCGAATATTAAGAAAACTAAATATTAAATTTAAATATATTGGTTGTACATACATTGATTTTCCACAAAAAGCAATAATTAATGAAATAATCAAAGAAAAATATGACTTAATTTGGATTTATCCCAACACGATGTATGCCTGGTATGATTATTTAAAAAGTAATTATAAAGTTGTTGTTACAGGGCCTGATTGTGCTTCTTTATCTCATAAATTGGTAGATGAAATATTTACAGATAACGATAAAAAAAAATTAGAATTAAAGGGTTCAAAAAACTCCAAAAAGCGCTCTTGGATTAATGATATAAATTGGAGTAAATCAAATGCTTTAATACACACAGTTGGTAAAGAGGATAATGAATATTTTAAAATAATGGGTGCAAATGAACATAGTTTTTTCTCATTGCATCCTGTATCAACTTTTGAAACTATTAAGAAAAATATTGTTGATACTACCGAAAAGCTTACAATAGTTATTACTGGGGTTAATTATTCAATTTATATGGGTTTTTTCTTAGATAAAATAGTTGATCAATTATTAATCAATAATAAGTTAAACGAATTTTACAAGATAATATTTATAGGAAAAAATTTTGAACAAGTGGCTAATAAATTAATTAAGTCTGGCTATGAAATTAATTATTTAAAATGGGTAGATTCTTATGAAAAGGCTATATCAGAAGCTCAAATACAAATTTTGCCTATCATTTTTGGATCTGGAACAAAGGGTAAAACTTTGTGTGCAATGGCTTCTGGATTATTATGTATTGGAACTAAATTTGCTTTTGAGAATATTGAAATTAATACAAATGAAGACTGTATATTAATAAATAATGAAATGGAAGTTGTAGATTCATTGTTTAATATAATTAAAAATAAAGAATTTTATGTCGAAACTGCAAAAAACGCATCAAAAAAAGTAATAGAATTTCATAATCCAATAAAAACAAGTGAATTATTCTGGAATTCAATAGTTCATCATTTTAATTTGTAAGATTTAAAATAGTTGTAATTATTTTAAAATATTACTAATAAAAAATTTATTTTAAATGAAAGTACTAATTGGTATAACTTCTAAGAATAGAGCTGCAATATTACCTAAAGCGATAAATTCAGCTTTAGAACAAGTAAATATTGACAAAAAAGTAGTAGTTTTTGATGATGCTTCTACAGACAAAACGGCTGATCTTCAATACTTGTATACAAATATTCAGTGGATTATATCTAAAGAACCTAAAGGGTTAGTATATGCTAGAAACATGTTTCTGGAAATAAGTAATGCAGAATATTTCTGTAGTTTAGACGATGATGCTTGGTTTTTGACGGATGATTCTCTTAGCAAAGCAATTAATTATATGGATGAAAACCCTGGAGTTGCTGTTGTGGGATTTGATATGCTAACTCCTGATAGATCAGAGATAACAAAGCATCAAATTGTACCAGAAAAAACAAATGAGTATATTGGTTGTGGTCATGTTTTAAGAGTAAACATCGTTAAAAAAGTAGGAAAATACATCCCTTTTCCCAACTTTTACGGAGCAGAAGAAAAAGACTTATGTATAAGATTGATTGATGAAGGGTGCGATATTATTAAACTAAATGGATTATATGTATGGCATGACAAAACAAATATTGCAAGAGATGTTTTTAAACAGAAAAGGTCTGGTATCTGCAATGATTTAGTATATATGTATAGAAGAAGTCCACCAATCTTGTTGATCGCTATTATATTTTATAAGCTCTTGATTCATTTCATTGCCAACACTAAAGAAAAAAATAAGTATGCTTTAAAGGCCTATTTTTTAGGGGTAAAAGATTTTATTCATTTTATATTGTCTGGTAAAGGTGATAGAAAGCCTGTCTCATATAAAGGGTTTATAAAATTTGTAAAGCTTAGCAAAAAATAATATTTTGATTATTAAAATTATAAAATGATAAGAGTGTTAATTCTAATAAATATTATTAAGATTCATTATAAATAAACACGAAATAAATGTTTAATAGAATTAAAAAATATTCTTTTTTTGTAATAATACTAGTAGGAATTTTAGCGTATTACTTATCGCCTTTAATTATTGATGATGATATTGTTTTATGGGCCTTTGCTCATTTAATACTCAATGCAGTAGTACTTCATTATCATCTTAACTATTTTAAAGAAAGAGAGCAAGAAGCATTTCCAGTAATACCTATACTGGTTTTGTATAACAGCATTAATTTTACGTTTTCTATATTTTATGTTGCACCTGACGAGTATCAGCTTTCACCTGTTTCGGTTGAAGCTTTAATGTATTCGTTTTTTGCATTTTTGCTTTTTTACTTAACCTTTTATTCTTTTTTAAGTTTCTTTTTAAATTCTAATAAATTTCATTATTTTGACGAAAATGATAAATTAGTTGAACCTTTTATATTTGTAATTTCAATTATTTCTATAATTGGCTTATTTACTGATTTAGGGATACCAGTATTATTTGATACGTCTAGTCTTATAGTAATTGGTATGATTTTGTACAAATTGGTTGAAAAAATTCGAATTAATTATTTTCAACTAATAATTTTTGCTATATTCCTTTATAGAGAATTGGTTTTTAGAACTACTTCTGGCCTAATATATTTAATTGTTATTTTTTTCCTGTATTGCTTTTTTGTAATTCAACTTTCCACTAAAAAAATTAGAAAAAATCTCATTTCTTCCATTTTCTTATATAGTGGAGTTTTCTTTTATTTAATATTTTCCCCAATTAAAGATGAATATAGAAAAATAAGTTATGATCCAGACTTTGAAAAAAAATCTACTTCAACTGATAAGCTTAATTTAATTTTAGATCTTTACAATGTTGACCGAAGTAATGTTGTTAATTATGAAAGCAAAGAAAGAAAAAGAGCTAATGAAAACCCTTTTTGGCGTTTCAGTTATCAACCTAGTGCAATTTCGATGGTAATGGATAAAACGCCATCAGAAGTTCCTTATTGGGGAGGAATTACTTATTTACCTTTTTTTATAAAATTTATTCCAAGAATTTTTTGGCCAGATAAACCAATCGAAAATATGGGACAACAGTTTGGGCATACCTATCATAAATTAAGAGATGATGATACAGTAACTTCTTTGAATAACCCGATTTTGGCAGAAATGTACATGAATTTTGGTATTTGGGGAATGATGATAGGCTCTATCATATTGGGCTTTGCTTTTATAGTAATAGCCAAAATATTCAATCAAAGTTCTACAAACCCTTTCGATAATATATTAAACATAACCTTTTTATTAAATCTTTTTATTTGGGAATCAAATGCTAGTCAAGTTCTAGGTATATTTATAATATATTACATTTTATTTTTATTAATCTTTAAAATAATTAAAAGCTTTGTTTAATAATACTAATAAAATAGCAATAATATTATCACACCCTGTTCAGTATTATTCACCTTTGTTTAAGGTAATCTCAACAAGGGGTAAGTTAAAAATTAAAGTATTTTATACATGGGAATTGGGTAGTCAAACATTTGATAAAGGTTTTGGTAAAAAAGTAGAGTGGGATATTCCATTGTTAGATGGGTATGATTATAATTACGTTAGCAATAATGGCATTTTTGGAAGGAGATTCTGGCATATAAGAAACCCATCACTTATTAAAGAAATTGAAGAATGGGGTGCTACTGCGATTATGGTCTTTGAATGGAGTTATTATAGTCATCTAAAGGCAATGATTCATTTTCATAATAAAAATATAACAGTACTATTTAGAGGAGATTCCCACATTTTAGATAAGCAACATTGGTTTAAAGAATATTTTAGGAAATTTTATTTAAGCTGGGTATATAAACATGTTGATTATGCACTGTATGTTGGCAAGAACAATAAAGATTATTATAAAAATGTTAATTTAAAGGAACCACAATTAATTTTTGTACCACATGCAATAGATAATGAACGTTTTTTAGATAGTAAGGACAAACAATATCTCGAAAAAGCCATTGTTTGGAGAAAAAAAATTGGATTTAAAGATAATAATATTGTTCTTTCATTTATAGGAAAATTTGAGGATAAAAAGAATCCATTATTATTAATTAAAGCATTAAGAAAAATTGGAAATCCAAATTTAAAACTGTTGATGGTAGGAAATGGTAATTTAGAAAATGAAATACGAATTGAAGCTGATAAAGATGAATGCATAAAAATTTTAGGGTTTCAGAATCAATCAACAATGCCCATTTTATATAGAGTTGCAGATATTTTTGTATTACCATCTAAAGGACCTGGAGAAACATGGGGGTTAGCTGTAAATGAGGCAATGGCTTGTGGATTGCCAATTATAGTAAGTAACAAAGTTGGATGTGCTATAGATTTGGTAAAAGATAATGAAAATGGATTTATTTTTGAATCTGACAATTTGGAATCATTAGTTAATAAAATAGAAAAATTTATAATTGATCCTGGAATTATTAAGGCATTTGAAAATAGATCGCAGGAAATTATAAAAGAATGGTCGTTTTTAAATATTTCTCTTGCATTAGAAAATCTTGTAAATCATAAACAAGATTTAAACAAAGACTAAACTTTTAAATATTCTAGATTTGAAAACTATCCTAATTTTTAATGATTATTTCTACCCAGGTTTTAAAGCTGGAGGGCCTGTTCAATCGTTAATTAATTTAGTGAAATCATTGCAGGGAAAATATAACTTGGCAGTAATAACCAATGCGAGGGATTTGGGTGATACTTTAAATTATGATGGAGTAAAAGAAAATGCATGGAATAGTATTTTATTACCTGATTCCGACACTAAATTAAGTGTTTGGTATGCAGGAAATAATGGGATGGGATTCTCTATGCTCTATAAAATAATGAAAGACTTAAATCCCGATTATATATATTTAAATGGATTATACTCATTAAAATATTTTCTATTTCCAGCTATAATCTGGAAAATTAACAGTGATAAAATTAAATTAATAGTTTGTCCTCGAGGGATGTTGCAAAAGGGAGCTTTGCAAATTAAATTTACCAAAAAGAAATGGTATTTGCGTATACTGAAGTTTTCCAAACTCTTAAATGGGGTAATATGGCAAGCGACAAATCAGGAAGAAAAAGAAGACATTATTAAACATTTTAGCGAATATAAAAACATTAATATTGCTTTCAATATTCCCAAGCCTCCCTATAAACTATTTACAAATTCGAATAAAGGAAATGGTGAACTTAAGCTGGTTTATCTTTCTCTGATAACAGAGAAAAAAAACTTACATTTATTACTTGATATAATCGAAAAGTGCAATAATTCAATTTCATTGAGTATTTATGGGCCAATAAAAGATGAAAAATATTGGGAAACTAAATGCAAACCATTAATTGAGAGGTTAAAGGGGAAAGCAATATATTATGGCGATGTTGAGCCAATTAAAGTCCAAGGTGTAATTGCTCAATTTGATGCCGCTATTTTACTTACTAAAGGTGAAAATTTTGGACATGCCTTGTATGAATGTTTAAGTGTGGGGCGTCCTTTAATTACCAGCAATTATACTCCTTGGAACGATCTTGAAAATTTAAAAGCTGGTTGGAATGTTGATATTAATAATATTGAGGAAATCGTAGGGAAAGTAAATGAAATAAGCTGTATGAATAATATTGAATTTAATTCATTTTGTAAAGGAGCTCATAATGTAGCGGTGGACTACTTTTATAAACAAAACTTTGAAACATCATATAATGAATTGTTTAGTTAAAAACTAAAATTTATTACTCACTTGTTAAGATATATAAAATGAATAAAGTAATAAACAGTAGTTATAGGCCTACTATTAATATTGGAGCTGGTAGAATCAAACAAATTATTTGGTATTTTGTGAACATTCTTTTTTTTAAAAGTGCTTTGCCGTATCCTTATAAAATAAAAACTACTATTCTTAAAATATTTGGGGCTAGAATTGGGCTAGGAGTAGTGATTAAACCATCTGTAAATATTAAATATCCATGGAAACTTATTGTTGGCAATTATTCCTGGATAGGTGAGGATGTATGGATTGACAATTTAGAGCAGATTACTATTGGAGAAAATTGCTGCCTTTCACAAGGGTGTCTATTATTGACTGGTAGTCATGATGCAATGAAATCGACATTTGATTATTCTGGAACAACGATAACTTTGGAAGAAGGTGTTTGGATTGGAGCAAAGTCTATTGTAACAGCAGGTGTGATTTGTGAAAATCATTCTATACTTGGAGCAGGTTCAGTTGCTGATAAAAATTTGGAAGCTTATATAATTTATAAAGGAAATCCTGCAATTCCCGTTTTAAAACGACTTATTAAATAATGAAGTTGTTTGGAATTAATTACATGTTTGTAAAATAAAATAGAGCTTTCAACAGTTAAAGGTTTTAGCAAAAAGCCAAATTACTGAGAGAGTTCAATGCGAAAATAAGATTAAAACATATAAGTTGCGATT
>Ga0007873_1000218_pt1 | contig 16960 bp, 16 predicted proteins | sample CryBogCBH26May08_FD_71228 | JGI IMG/M metagenome (GOLD analysis project Ga0007873, IMG submission 71228) | Freshwater microbial communities from Crystal Bog, Wisconsin, USA - CBH26May08 | ecosystem: Environmental > Aquatic > Freshwater > Lake | place: Crystal Bog, Wisconsin, USA | collected...
CAATACTAAAAGGACATCTATATTTATTCAATGGATCATCAGACAATGCAATACAAGGATTACAAGGACTGTCTAAAAAAGTGAACCCAGGAACAATGTCCGGTAAATCAACATAATTAAGATTTTCCACTGTTTTGTTGCGAACACCTGTAATACCATCATAAGATCCAGTATAAGAAACGCGTTGCATTCCAGAAGAACCATTACAACGAATCAAATCTTGTTTTTGAGATATGAGACCACTATTGAGTCCGTATGTTCCCTCTCCAGAACTATCCGCAACATTTCCCCCGGTTCTAGATCTATTTTTCACAAGAACCCCATACAGTAAAAATTTTCCCTCTGGTGCCTTCATTGCCAACAAGTTTTTAATAATGGCCTCACAATAAATGCTGCGATCTTTCTCCATGGAATCTTTTGGATTTATTTGACGATTCGTATCGCGGACAATCATATCTTTATATATATGTTGTGTAACAGGACTCCAAGGCCACATTCCAGTGGTCAACAGCTCAATCGCCTCGCTTTCACTCGCATTTTGTTGAACAATATCCATGTCAAAAATCAAAAGAGGATTCTTTGTTTTTTGAAATTGTATAAATTCCAGAATAGTAGTTTTGCTCCAACGACTAGAAGGAAGATTTGTTCCCTTCCCAATGTCAAGCGTCGTAAATCCTTCGTCAACAAATAAAAACACTTTTTTAAATATAAAAAAATCTACCAAAATTACGAGAAGAAAACATAGAGCAACAAGTAACAAAATGACTAAAAGTATGTATTTTATTTTTTTAATATACGAGGATGAAATTGGGCTCATATTCATACAATAAGCAAACAATATAAAGAATTGTCGCAATAGTTAAATGGGGGTGATGAATATATTTATCACACCACAATAATGCACATGTAGCTCAGTGGTTAGAGCATTGGTCTTATGAGCCAAGGGTCGTGGGTTCAATTCCCATCTTGTGTACTAGGGGGAACCTTGGTTCCCCAGTCCGCTCCGCGGACAGTGTATGGAGCCAGCTTTGCTGGCTCTAGACCCCAAAATCCTTTCCTTCATTTCAATTAGAACACTTTTTATAAAAACATATTGACTTTACAGTGAATATATTTTATTTTATTTATTTATTTTACACTTTTTTGAAAAAAATGAAATCCAGTAACCCATCGTTTAATTCTATTGTGTACAAAATATTAATTAACCAGTTACGATTTAAATACATCCTTGTTCTTGTATTTATGTCCAGTTCCGTTTCATCTTCTTATTTGAGCGTTCGTTACAATACTTTTATGACCTTGAAAATTTTTATCAACAGTGATGATGAAGAAGTTAAAAAACTTTACAGAGAAGAAGCAATCAGACACAATAATCAAATTTTACTAGACGAACATATTGAGTCGGGTTTTAACTTGTTCTCTCCAGAACAAGTCTGTTGTGTAAGTGAAAAAGCAAGCCCACTCAACTTCAAGATCAAATGTTCCGCCAGAATGAACAGTTCTTTAAAAGAGTACAACAACGGTTTTTTTGTTTACCCAAGCAAAGAAATTGCCAATACCCCAGTAAGATCTAGTTCTGGTATAGAAGTGATTGATTCTGGATTTCGTGATGAAATAACTGTTATGCTTGATTGCAAAGAAACCCACAAGTTTAAGGGGGGGAATGAGGGATGGTATTTGATTGAAAAGGGAGACTCTTTGTTCAAGGTTTGTGCCCCGGAACTTGTTCCTCTTTTTATAGAAATTGTTGACTCACCCCAAAAATTATAAACTTCCGGACTAAATATATGTTCTCGTTCTCGTTCTCTCTTCGCAAAAAATTCACTAAAATATTTGCACCCGTGCTTATACCCATACTCGCATTTATATTTTTACTAGGTAGTTTATTTCTTTTATATTTGTATTTCCAAACAACAACAACACAAGAAGGGTTTTCTTTTGTTTTTGATAAAGACAGAACAGTCAATGACGGAACATACAATATTCCTGGTCCAGCATCAACTGCAGCGGGTGCAACGGGCGCCCAGAATCCAGGAAACGGTGATCAAACACATAGCGCAAATACACCCGGACCCGGATCCGGAACAACGGACGATGATACCAGCAGCAACCCAGAAACGGAAGAGACTGTAGATAAAACAAGCCTTCCAGCAAGCGATCCTTTATATAATTTTCGCAGATTCTTGACCTATCAAATCTAGACGTATGCTTTTGCAAAGAATGGTAAAAGCATGGCAAAAAGGCAGGCACCCTTCAACCTACGGTTGGCCAGCGTTTCACAACGTTGTTATAGACATATTAATTCTCTTGGCACAAGAGTGACGAAGTCGCGACCAGTCGCAGACTGGACGCCATTTTGCCATGCTTTTTCTAAAAGCATTTACCTGCTCTTTTTGGTTGTTACATAACCTTTCTTCGCCCTACTTGTTTTTTGCAACGGAACACGTTTCGCCTTTTTCTTTTTATCCTCTTTTTTTTCTTTTTCTTGAGCAGCAGAAGCAGTGGGTTTTCCAAAAAAAGAAAACCCAAATCCGCCAAAATCATTGTCACCATTACCATCTTTATCCTCATCACTAGAAACACCACCATCACTGTCACCATCACTATCGCTCTCACTGTCACTATCACTCTCACTATCACTCTCACTGTCATCATCTACCTTTTTATTTTTACTCTTTTTATCAACTTGATTTCCCTTTCCATCATTATCATTATCTTTGTTCATGATGTAAAGTCCAGCCAATCCACTAACCGCAAGTCCTGCAAGTATAGGCAGAGAAATAGGAGAATTCATTCTGTAATACAAGAAAACAAAAAAAATAAGACAACCAAACTTGTAACTCTGTATTCTCCGCGATCCATTTACGAAAAAAAAACAAAACAAAACAAAACAAAACAAAACAAAATAAAACAATAGGGAATACTGTAAAAACTATAGTAGTTATAGTAACTATAGCAAATACAACAACTATAATTGAAAAGAAATGTTTTTGCCCTTTCCCCCTTTTTTAGTAAAAGACATAGAAGTAGATTTTATCAACTACGCAGACTCTAAAGACTTTCAAATAATAGCAGAATATTTGAATGAAACAACAACAAACATAACTATTAGACGCATAGACACAACAAACCAAGAAGAAGGTTGGAATGAACACATGGAGATTTTCTTGAACGACCTCCGGGGAAATACATATCAATTCAACATTGGATCGTGTCCTCGCTATTTCACCAAGTCACAACAAATCCGTCTTCCACAATCGTTTCATCCACTGCAACCATCCACCATTCCATCATCAACCGTATGGCGTCCGCCCTACAGCAACGTTCCTAAACACTATCCTTTGGACATTTCTCTCCATGAATTCAACAACTTGTTCAATGCAGATATGCCATCACTCCCCTCTTCCATATTTGCAATAGGAATAAAAGACGGCGGCATTTATCAACATCACGACTCGCATGGAGGACATCCCTGGACATATGAAATCAATCTTACCATTAACCACATGTTATCAATTGCACTAGAAATGAGACCTATTCCCAATTTTTATTTTTTGATTTGTGCACTAGACGGCTACTTGGAAGGGCATTTTCCATCCAACCGCCACATACCATACACGCCTCCAGACAAAGACGAATACAGAGGAAAACTCTCTCCTTATACGCCAACAGAAGACACTTACCCCCTTTTGCACAAAAACCACATCATTCTTGGACAATGCGTACATCCAGATACAGCTCACGCTATCGCAATGCCAGATCGCTACTATTTCTGTCTTTACAGATACAACTTGTATCACTCTATTCACCGCGGCATTCCATTCAATCAAAAACTTTCCCGCATCGTATTTGCCGGAAACGAGCGTGGAAATCCCAAAAACTATACAAAGCGCCGCGATATAGAAATAAACCAGCGCGAATATTTCAAGAGTGCAGCAGTTCCAAAAAAAAATATTGACTGTCCACAACAGATACAGAGAGAAGATATGATCAATTACAAGTATATATTGGACATTGATGGTAACGCGAGCACCTGGGATGCCACTGCTTGGAAACTCAACTCCGGATCCGTGATTTTCAAAACGGATTCCAATTGGGTCCAATGGTTTTATGAAGATTACAAGCCTTGGATCCACTACATACCGGTTCAAGACGATTTCGCAGACATCCAAGAAAAATTCAAGTGGTGTGAGGAAAATCAAGACAAGTGCGAAGAAATCGTGAAAAATGCGAAACAGCTGTTTCACACGATTTATAGACATGAAAATGTCGTAAAGTACACAACTAATGTGATAAACAAACTAATCTCATAGCTGGTAAGTGATCCACGTTGTAGCAGTCATCAAAGTTCCGCCCCATAAAGTATCTAAAACTAGAGTCCTAATGGTCCACTTGTTCAAGGTTGCATAGTTTGTTGTATCGTAAACTCCGTAAATAACGATTCCAAATAAAAATGCATCCATCAAAGATCGCCGTTTGCTTATGATAAAGTAATTCAATCCACCAATTAACAAAATATAACAGGCAACTGCGCCGGCAATTTTCAACTTCATTGTCTCGCCTTGTACATCCATTAGCATTTTCATAAACATTTTACTGATGAGCGATAGATAAAAAAAATCTAAAAGAAGCATGGCTACCGCGGAAACAATAATATTTTTAACCAAACTCTGTGATTGTGTCTTTGATTGCATTTATATATGCAAATATATTAGGATAATCTAATCTTAATCCCTGTCCTACTTTGTAGTGATTTCTTTTTGAAGAGCGGCCCACGTATTTACTTTTTCCTTTTCAAAAAAGGCGCACTGTTCCAAAACATCGTCTCTTACTCCTATCCAAAAGTTATAGTCGTCTTCTGCTTTACTGTGCGCATCAAAAGTGTTCTTGATCTTTTTCACTTTGTTATGCTCCACGACACCATCACTTTCATACACCAAATGAACACTCTCCATCTCTCCGCTGCTACCACAATAATTTTTATATTTGCCAGCTTGCGTTTCTTCCTCATCATCATCCTCTTCCTCTTCCTCTTCATCATTATATTCACAACCTTGGTATTCGTCCCTAGAAGGCTGTTGATTTACCCACTTCCAGTTCGCAGTCTCTGTAAGATTTGGATAACTAAGAACAGTATTATTATTATTATGTCCAAATTCAAGATCAATTCCGTGATTTCTTTTGGAGTCATTAGAAATATCTGCACTGTAACCAATGTAATTTTGATTCATTTCTGCGAGCAAAATATAATAGTCTTTTCCTCCAAAAATTCCATAACCTTCATATCCTTCTTGTTTCCACATATTTCCATTGTTGTCCCACATATAATATGTGCGAGGCTTGGAATTTTCACTTTTTTTGTTGTAGTAATCATTCATGACAATTTGTCTATTCGTATCTTGCGCGATCCAGCTAAAACAACCCATCTTACTTGTACTTTTCTTTCAAGTACAAGTAAAACATTTAATTCAATTTTTTTTTATGAAATGGAACCAACAAATAATTTAAGCTAGCTTAAAACGATAGGTTACTGGATTTTAATCTCTTGAAAAAATCATAAAATAAAGAAAATAAATTTACTGCAAAGTAAATGTGTTTAAAAAAAAGCATTCTGACTGGGGTTAAGGAGGGGTCGCAGGGGTGCGTAGCATATCGGTTCCCTGCTAATTTAAGCACTACAGCACGTGTAAGTAACACCAGATTGCGGATTTCCTACACATCCACCCGCCTGATAAGTGCATACACCATCAGTAAAGTAATAGTTGTTGGTGCCAAGACTGTTGGCACAGTAACTGCACATCCATGCACATCCAGTTCCGGACGAAACGGTAAAGCTAAGACAGTTATTTTGAGGAGTGATTAGTTGCTCTCTAGCGCAGTCGTCTAGCGCAACGGAAGGAACAAAAGTAGATGCAAAGAGAACAAACGCGGCAAAAATAGACGAAAAGAACTTCATTCTTTATAATTATTATACAAGAATTGTTTTTAAATAGGTTTGATATTTGTAAAAACATTTTTCTCTCTCTCTCTCTCTCTCTCTCTCTATCTATCTATCTCTCTCTCTCTCTCTCTCTCTCTTTCATTTCCTCCTCCTAGACCGTTTGGACCCCCTTCCTCTTCTTCTACTTATTCTAGTTCCAATTCCAATTCCAATTCCAATTCCAGTTCCACTTCTTTTCTTCTTTGAAAGAGAGAAGTCATCTAAAAGTCTTATATGCAGCGGTTTTTTAACGGCAGGAACATTTAACAACTCTTTCAAATCATCATTCGTAAGCTCAACACTTACATGCTTTCTTTTTCCGTTTTTATCCATTTTTAAATCAATGCGTGTCTTCTCTCCATCATAATCTGCATTCCACTCTGTGCTACTTTTTTCCAATACGTGTCCTTCACCATAATTATTATTTTTAATAAGAGAATTTGAATATCCTTGATTACTTGAAAATATATGAGTTTGCATATAATAAAAAAAGATATAATTATTTATATTATACGAGATGTCCCCGTCCCCACTTCCTTCGCCTTTAGATGACTTTTATGAAAACAGCGATACGGAGGAAAATATTGTAGTAAATCTTCCTGTAAAAACAAAGCCCAAACTAAAACCGCCTCCTCAAGTGACAAGCTTCAAAGAAGGCGTTCCTTCTTATAAAAAGAAGAATGAAATTAACTACGAAGAAATTTTAACATCCATGAATCTCTGCGTAAAAGATGGAAAACTGCAAAAAATAAACAACACCAAAAAAGTTTATTGGGTAGACGAGAACTTTGATAACGAAGACAACAAGTCAAGCAATTCAAATACATCTTCTTCTCTCTCTTCCACCTCTCAAGAAACAGAAATAGAGAGAAAAACCACAATATTCAAACGTTCTCTCTGGATTCAAAAATTACAACAAGAAGCGCAAAGAAAAAGAATAGAAGATATGAAAAAGGTGAAAACAAAAAAATTAAATTTTATAAACATGAATGACATCACTCTTGTAGAAGGCCCCAAAGTTGATCTCAACAAAAAGTTTGAAATACTTGGTTTAGGTAAAACTGTATCTGTTGTTCCCCCGAATATTAATGTTACAAGCGACGAATTTGTACCCGCCCCAGTAGCCTTTACGCCTAGATAACTTAGATAAATGTATACTATACTATACTAGACACTACTACTTACAGTTTGATTTCCTGAACCAGTAGAAAGAGTTTTCAAATACTTGCAAAGCTTAGACTTAATCTTGGAAAGCGTCCCCTTGTTTTTAAAATCAATCCCCATCAACTTTATCATCATTTTATTATAAGATATGCTCATGTGGTCGCTCTCATTGATTTGATCTTTATTGGCAGCATACCATTCGCACATTTCCTTTACAAATTTTTGATGAAGTTTGTTCAAAAAGGAAACCAGTTCATCATTGCTGCATTCTTTCCAGGTTGCTTCCACGGAAAACACATATAATTTATGCGTAAAGCACAGCATGGGAAGAGGCGGCTGCATTTCCTCTAAAATGTCAATCATGACATTGGTAATACTAGACTCTTTCAATGACTCAATATGTTTCATCTTGATATGAATATTATCCGGTAAATCCTTGAAATTGTGTATAGGCAGAATAAGCGACGATGGCAAAGGAACTACGTTAACATTCGTTTTTACTTGGTTTATGGTATCCAATATTTCATCTAGTTTTTTTTCCAACTCCACATTTTTTGAAACCAGGTCTTTGATAACTTTTACCAAAAACGGTTTATCAAATGCTTCCTCTTCAAAAAGAATTAAATCCAATTCGTCTTCCATACAACAAATGCGGGTATATATCGTCTATCTACAATAAAATTCAATTGTCTTTAAATTCAATTTTATTCGTTTTATTTTCTATTTAAAGATAGAAAATTGTTTTATTGAAAATGTTCATAAAATGAACATAAAATATTCATAGGTATATCAATCAATACAATACAAATATCCTCTTGTTTATCGCAGATAAAACGCAAGAGTTAAAAATATATGAATATAATATGAGCTACGATCTTTGTTTTTATTCTTGTAGAAGTGGAAACTGTGACAGAAATTTGACATCAAATCAACCGTTTGATATTTATCAACGACAAAAAATAATTCAAAACACAGTGCGTACAGACTCGTCCAATTATACGATGAACTTGGGCGCTCTCTCTGTGTATCAAAAACCAACCAATTATTTTGCCAAGGTGAACTGGAATCAACTTAGTGATCGTGCTATTGCTCACAAGCAACCAATTACTATAAAAACTGGAAATAGCACAAAACGAAGCATAACTAGACTAAGACCTGGAGCCCTTTCACCCGGTGGATCTGGTGTAGATGTAAAACACGATTCTTATGCCAGGTATTTAGCAAGAATAAAAGGAAAGGGTCCCTTGCGGAGAGAAGTTATTCCACTTATTCCTCTTACTCCAATTCAAGGAGGAAAGACGATGAAGACAAGTATCGTTTCTGGATGTGACTGCTTAGACAAAAATAACATAATAAATTATTTGTTATACGACAACTATATTCAAAGTGAGTTGAATGTGGCCATGTTTGACGGGTCTGAATGCCAAGTACCGCTCCCAACAAACTGCCAATGCATACCTACTGTGAAACTTATAACAAACTACTTGAACAACTGTCCAAATAATGAAATTATCTACGTACTATAATCTAAACAGAGTATATATCATGGTTAAAATGGGAATGCTTTTACATGGGTCTACTGCGCCCAAATTTACACCTCCTCCTTCCAATCAATCCACAGCAAAATTGCCAAATGGTGGTTTAGGTCTCTCTTTACCAATGATAAACAGTGTGAGGAATGGAATGAATGCCGGAATGTTGAATCGTATTAGCAATGCGCGACCGGGATGCAGTTCTTGTGGCGGTGGAAGTCATTAACCACTATAATCGCAAATTATAATGTAGAGTAAATACAAAGATGGTCTATTCAGCTTCTGCAAATCGCACCAACAAAGCGACAAACTATATAACTATGTTTGACACTGTAAAGTTACCTTACAACCAAACATACAATAACTGCAACAACACCTTGTGCTATACCTACAGCAAAAATTTCATATATAAACCACATGCGGATGCGGGTATGGTTGCCACAACCGCCGCTAGTTATTTGGCACGAAGAAAAAGGATCTAATACGGGGATTGCTGCGCAACACCCCTCCTTAATCCCAGCCAGAATTTTTTTTTAAACACATTTACTTTGCAGTGAATGTGTTTTCGTTATTTTATGTTTTTTTGAAAAGAAAAGAAAAGAAAAGGGTTTATTTATTTTACTTACTCTATTTTTCACAAAACGAAACTATCTATCTATCTATCTACTCTAGTTTACTCTACTTTACTTCTACCTATCTTTACGTACTATACTATGCCTATTCAAGAAATGGCGTGCATGATGGCCTGCTTCTCCAGCTCCTCCATCTCCTCCTTGTCTTGCTCCAGATTGAGCATGCGATTCGCCTCCTCTTCAAGCTGGTCCATCTCGTCGCGAGTGAGACCAATCATGTCATTAGGAGGTACCGAATCCGTAGACGCGTAGACATTCCACTGCACGTCCATCTCCGCTTGCTGCAAGAGGTAGTTGACTGTCTGCTGCAAACGAATGTTCTCCGTTTGCAACCAGTTGATGTAGTTGGCCTGCACCTGCATGTCAACTGTCGTGGAAACGGGCTGCTTGTTCTTCTTCTTCTTCTTCACATCGCCATCAATATTAATCTTCTTCTTGGGTGCCAGCTCATCGCCAGGCGAGTGAGTGCTGGTGTTCTCCAGCACAATCCAGTAATAGGGGTCGTCGTAGACAACAACAACCCGGTCCTTCTTCTGCAAGATGCGCTCCTGGAAAGAACGCACCATAGACGAGTCATTCCACTGGTCAAAGTGGACATACGCGCGATTGTAATCACCCTGACTCACCAAGTCAACCCGGTTGACCTTGCCAAAATCCTGGTTCTCAAACACTCCAGCAATCCGATCGCTGGTAATATTGGGGAAGACGCGGGGGATGAAGAGGCTAAGGGTGGTATTCATGGTGGACATTTTGATTACGAATCTACGTGCAGTTAACAATAATACATTCAATCTTTTGTTGAAATTTGATTTCAATTTTTTTTGGGATGCTTTTAAAAAAAGCATGGCAAAATGGCGGCCAGTCTGCGACTGGCCGCGACTTCGTCACTCTCTTGTACCAAGAGAATCAAATTCTCTCTATCCTCCATAATAAATATTATTGTAATAATCAATTGATTAACTAGCTTGGTGCAAGACGAACATTGAATCTATCTTGTATTTCATTGTAGAGATGAACTGCAAATTGTTGTTCATTAAAAAATTCTTTAAATACACTGGCACATTTTTTTTGCATCTCAAGAATATCTTTATTTTTCCAACAATCCAATAATTTTTCTATGATTTCATCTTCTGTATTTCCAATAATAATTAACTCCTTATAGTCAATATATTTTTCAAACGGTAGTTTCATATTTGTATTCAAAAGAAGCGGAATTCTACCAAAAGCCAATGCTTGATAGAACCGCATACTAAAATTTCCGTTTCCTCTGTTGCATATGACAAAATGAGAGTTTTTTATGTTATTATTAAAGTCATTTACAATATTTTTTCCATGAGGATTACCAGCCCAAAATTGTTCCCTGAGTATAAAATTGCTTTGTATAGCTGGATGTTTATTCACTTTTTCAATCAAAGATATTCTATATTTGGATGGCAGACCGCAAAAACTAACTACAGGTAATTGTGTTTTTGGATATGGTTGAAATGGAAGAGAAGAGCATTCCCATAAATAAGGCAAAATAAATTCATTTTGTAAAAGTGTATTTCTATATGCACTTGTTCTTAAAATAATTTGATTTTTGTATGATACTATACGTTCACTATGATCATCAACTATAAATATTAATATTGGCAAATTTACATTGTTTTGTAGATCGTAGTTGCTAATTGATTTAAGCATATGATTAATTTGTTTTATACCTTGTCCCCAAATAATATTTTTAAAAACACGCATATTTTTTTTGGTTAAAAACTCTATTATCTTATCGTTGATGACATGCATTTACAATAGAATAAGTTTATATACAAGAGTATTTGAACTTATAAAAGACACGTGATAACTTATAGGCGTATTTCATTCTCTTGGCACAAGAGTGACGAAGTCGCCGGATTAGGGAACCTACGGTTCCCCTATATCGCAGACTGGGCGACATTTTGCTATAACAAAACAATCATGAGATGACCAAGACACCCAATTAAATGTAAAAAGGCATGATATGTCAATCCAATATTTTTGTTCGCATCATAGTTGAGTGCACCAAAGAAAGAACCGTAAAATTCCATAAACAAAAAAAATAAAAACGAAAAAAAAATGACAATAGATTGAAAGTATTTACTGGAGCTTTTTTGTTCATGTTGAGCTATTTTTTTGCAGTAAATGTATCCACCTGTTAAAATAACAAGAATAATCGCAACTTTATCAATCCATAAAATTTGTTGTTTATAATAATTTCCATGCACCATAATAGATGTTATTGTCATCAACAAAAATACAAAAGAGTATAAATAATATTTGTAATAAAATGTAACAACCGCATTTGTAATAAATAAAAAACTGGTATAAAAAGTAGGACTCCTATCCATGTAACAAAGTTTTACAAAATTGTTATGCATAAAATTAGAATTCATATAAATTAAATAACAGAAGTTTTGTAGATTTACTATATTATAGTGATATTTTTACAATAACTTAATACGTGATAACTAGGGGGAACCAATATGATGCTACGCATCCCTCAAAATCCAACCCTAGAGCGAAGCTTGGGGGGCGTCCGGTTAAGCATCGCTAACCTGGGCATCCGAAGGATGCTTAGGGGGGCTACGCTCCCTTATTATTTGTAAAACTCCTTCACCTTTTTACTCGTCAAAATTTTCGTATAGTTGAATGATGACAAATACAAACCTTCCAGAGACTTTACTCTGGACAGCGCAACATAAGTCTGTCCGCATTCAAATACATCATTCCCAACGTCAATTTCCGCCAACTCCAATGTTGTTCCCTGTGCCTTGTGAATGGTGAGCGCCCACGCTAAAATTAAAGGAATCTGTGCGACTCCAATACTTGGTATAGCCTCGCTCGCCCAACAATGATAATCCATCACCACTTCCACTTCAATTCCATAAAACTTCACTACAGGCAATCCCCCTTCATTAAAACGTACCACCACTCCTTGACTTCCGTTACATAACCGAACAAAAGCCGCGCCCTGTCCAACACAAGTCTCCATATTTACGACACACATAACTTGCGCACCCACTTTCAAGGTTACTTCCATTGTGCTGGGCACACTTTTCTCCAAATAACCAAATTCATATTCTTTCTCTTCTTTTGTACAGAATGCGTCTGTTTTTTTTGTCTTTACACCAGTCGCACAATTTACAATATCATACACACGCTTCATTTTATACGTCTTTGCTTCACCAGACAAACTAGCCATTTCTACTTGATTGATTTGATCTACCTTGTGTCTTTTTGGGAAAAGTTTGGTAGGTCTAACTGCCGCATCCAAGTCAAACTTTTTCCCAAGGCGCGTCAATAAGATATCATACGAGCTTCGTTTCAATTGCCCTTCTCTCAATTGATTCAATATATTTGCATAAACCGGATCTGCTTGACGAAATATTTGTTTCAATGTTACTTGGTTTTGAAGAGGAAACGCCTCCCTCCAATCGTCGCTTTCAAAACAGAATTGACTCGTCTCTGGTTCGTCCAAGTCTCCCACCGGTGGTAACTGGAAAAAGTCCCCAGAAAAGAGCACTTGGATCCCTCCAAATGAAACTGCCGTATTTTTCCTGGTCTTTCTTCCCACTGCATCCAATAATTCAAACAACTTGCGCGACATCATACTGACCTCATCTACAACAAGTATATCTACTTCTGTCCATTTTTTTTTGCGATGCCGCGAATCATTCACCCTTTTCACAATGTCTTCCACACAACCCGTTCCCTGTCCAATCCCCGCCCAAGAATGAATGGTTTTTGCATTGCATTGAAGAAGAACGGATGCGCAACCGGTCAAGGCACAAACTTGAATATTTTTCCCTTTTATTTTTGCATCTTTGTAAATTTCCCTTATGATGGCAGACTTTCCCGTTCCTCCGGGACCCGTAATAAATACATTTTCTCCGTGAATGTATTTATTCAACACTTCTTGTTGCTCATTTGAAAATGTAATCATAAGTAAATGAGAATCAAACAGGTTACTATCTTATATAGTAACATGTTTTTATATTCAATTTTATATGCTTTATGCTTTTAGAAAAAGCATGGAAAAATGGCTGGCACCCTGCGGTATAGGGGAACCTACGGTTCCCTAATCCAGCGTTTCACAACGTTGTTATAGAGGATAGAGGAAATTTTATTCTCTTGGCACAAGAGAGACGAAGTTGCGGCCAGTCGCAGACTGGGCGCCATTTTGCCATGCTTTTTCTAAAAGCATATTTTAAGCTATGCGAACTGCATACAACTGCACAGCAGCGGAAGGCGCTGGATAATCATTCAAATCAGGATCATAACTGTTTGGAGGAGTGAATTCAAGATACATATTGTACCAAACTGTAAAAACAGTTGTGTTTTCACTAATTTCGTAATTTGTTTGATCAGGTAAATATTGATTCGTCACTGGTTGGTATGTCCAAGTATTTGTTTGATTTACTGAATAAGTTGGACCATTGGTATAGTACGCTAATTTTTGAGTTGCTCCATTGGAAACAACTGCATCCACATTAGAAAGTCCTTGAGAACTATTATCATCGTCGGTGTACCCATTCTCTGTATTAAATAAATCACTAGGATAATTTGGATTTGCACAGAATCCAGTAACAATATAATTTACATGGTTGCGAAGAGGATAGTCTTCAATAGAATTTTTTGGTATGATTGATACAGAAGCATGCACGCTCCACGTTCCATAAAGCGGTAACTCAATATAAGCAAGAGTAATTATTCTATTAGTATTAATGTTATCAATGTAAATAAAGTTATTATAATTAACGCTTAGTGTAATATTATCTACAGACGTTAAAATAAATCCAAGCTGTGTATCATCTTGTGGATATGTTTGATCGTTTTGATTTAATACTATATTTGAATTGAATGTTGGAACAGAGTCAAATTCTACAATACTAGTTGAATCAAACACGACATTATTATCAAAGGTTACATTACCACTATTAAAGGTTACGTCACTATCAAAGGTTACGGTACTATCAAAGGTTACGGTACTATCAAATATTACGTTACCACTATTAAAGCTTACGTCACTATCAAAGGTTACGGTACTATCAAATATTACGTTACCACTATTAAAGCTTACGTCACTATGAAATGTTACGGTATTATCAAATGTATTCGTTCCAGTAAATTCGTTGTTTGATCCGGTAATATTTGGACCAGGAGGACCAGTGTCCCCCGTAAATCCAGTATATCCAGTTATTCCGGTAAATCCACTAGAGCCTGTGGGTCCAGTATGACCAGTATGACCTGTAAACCCGGTAAAGCCAGTAGGACCCGTAGGACCAGTAAATCCAGTAAATCCAGTAAAGCCAGTAGGACCCGAATCACCAGTATGACCAGTAAATCCAGTAAAGCCAGTGTGACCAGTAAAGCCTGTAAAACCAGTAGGGCCAGTGGGACCCGTAAGACCTGTAAGACCTGTAAGACCCGTATCACCAGTATGACCTGTAAACCCAGTAAATCCAGTAGGACCCGTAGGACCCGTAGGACCAGTAAATCCAGTAAAGCCAGTAGGACCCGTAGGACCCGTAGGACCAGTAAATCCAGTAAAGCCAGTGGGGCCTGTAGGCCCAGTGGGACCAGTAATTCCAGTAGTTCCTGTGACACCTGGAACCGCAAAGGGAGTTCTAATAAAAGAACTCAACTCACTTCCTGCAGAACTAAATATTGAAATAGAAGTTGAAGTTGGCGGATCTGTCATGAGAACAGTAAACAACCCAAATACTTGAACAGAAATAAAAGGATTCGTAAATCCAGTAGTTCTCGCACTCTTGTAAACATCATATATGTATTCTTGTGGACTAGATGAAAAAAGTTGTGTGGAATAACTTGGATCAAATACAAGCACCATAGATGGATCTGTTGGACTAGGATATGTTCCTGTTGGAACGCCACCATTATAAAAAGTGCTTTCTGTTGAATCATATGCAACAACTTTGTAAGTGAGAGAAGTAGAATTTGTCGTATCTGTTGTACTCGCAAAAATATTGAAACTCCACATTCCAGCCGGAATAATTCCTGGTAAATCATTGAATAAATAAAAATATTCTCCTAACAAAGTTGGAGTAGTTCCAGAAGTCAAAGTAACCGTGGCATTGTTACTTGCGTCCAAGTCTATAGGACTACGCTGCAAAGTTCCTTGATATGATGGAACTCCACTTGTAACATTATTTGACAAGTCAAAATACAAAAGTAGTCCGGCAGAAATTCCGGGAATTCCTTGTGGTCCTGTGTGTCCAGTAAACCCTGTGGGTCCGGTAGATCCAGTAAATCCAGTAAATCCAGTAAACCCAGTAGATCCACTTGGTCCCGTAAAACCACTTGGACCAGTTGGACCAGTCCAACCAGTAAATCCGCCAGTTGGACCAGTAATTCCAGTAGATCCAGTAATACCCGTTGGCCCAGTAATACCGCTAGGTCCAGTAGGACCAGTAAAACCAGTAGAACCGGTAATTCCAGTAGATCCGCTGGGTCCAGTAAATCCAGTAAACCCAGTAGATCCACTTGGTCCAGTAAGACCACTAGAACCAGTGGGACCAGTCCAACCAGTAAATCCGCCAGTTGGACCAGTAATGCCAGTAGATCCAGTAATACCCGTAAAGCCAGTTGGTCCGCTAGGTCCAGTAAGACCAGTAAAACCAGTAGAACCAGTAAGGCCAGTAGATCCACTAGGTCCAGTAATTCCACTAGGTCCTGTAAGACCAGTAGAACCAGTAAGACCGGTAGATCCACTAGGTCCAGTAATTCCACTAGGTCCTGTAGGACCAGTAGAACCAGTAGATCCAGTAATACCAGTAAAGCCAGTTGGTCCGCTAGGTCCAGTAGGACCAGTAAAACCAGTAGAACCGGTAATACCAGTAGATCCGCTGGCTCCACTAGGTCCACTGGGTCCTGTAAGACCAGTAGAACCAGTAAGACCAGTAGATCCACTAGATCCAGTAATTCCACTAGGTCCTGTAGGACCAGTAATGCCAGTAGATCCAGTAATACCCGTTGGCCCAGTAATACCGCTAGGTCCAGTAGGACCAGTAATGCCAGTAAGGCCAGTAGGTCCAGTAAGTCCACTAGGTCCAGTAAAGCCAGTTATTCCAGTAAAACCAGTAGAACCGGTAATGCCTGTAGGTCCAGTGGGACCAGTTGTTCCTGTGAATCCACCAGTTGGACCAGTAATGCCAGTAAATCCAGTTGGTCCAGTAGACCCAGTAATTCCACTAGGTCCTGTAATACCAGTAAAACCACTAGAACCAGTAAGGCCAGTAAGTCCAGTAGATCCACTAAGTCCAGTCCAACCAGTAAATCCTCCAGTAGGACCTGTAATTCCACTAGATCCAGTAACTCCAGTCCAACCAGTAAATCCTCCAGTAGGACCCGTGAATCCAGTGGGACCAGTAGGTCCAGTTACTCCAGTATCGCCAGTAGTACCCGTAAATCCAGTACGACCAGTAAGTCCAGTTCTCCCACTAGGCCCAGTAATACCAGTAAATCCAGTAAAGCCAGTGAAACCAGTAAAGCCAGTGAATCCAGTGACACCTGTATCGCCAGTAACGCCAGTATCTCCTGTAATTCCAGTAGGTCCACTTGGTCCAGTAGGTCCACTTGGTCCAGTAGGTCCAGTAAATCCAGTACGACCAGTAAAA
>Ga0007873_1000220_pt1 | contig 16900 bp, 14 predicted proteins | sample CryBogCBH26May08_FD_71228 | JGI IMG/M metagenome (GOLD analysis project Ga0007873, IMG submission 71228) | Freshwater microbial communities from Crystal Bog, Wisconsin, USA - CBH26May08 | ecosystem: Environmental > Aquatic > Freshwater > Lake | place: Crystal Bog, Wisconsin, USA | collected...
TAATCTGAGCGAACAATGTTAATTTTGACATAGAGAAAGTTTTCTTTTGTTGTGCAACCTCAAAGGTAATTTGAGTTACTTAAGAAACTTTCTCTTCTATAATCGTTTAGGACGCTATTGATTCAAAAATTATTAACGAAGTAGAAACAGATACTACCACAACAAAAGCACCCACTCCAGCAACAGAGCCTTTTGCATTTGGGGATTTTAGCTGGTTAAATGGCAATAGCAGAAAAACGACGCCTCCATTGATTGACGACAAGTACTTTACCAGCGACATCACGCTGGATTTAAATAGTACTTATTCTTTCAATAATCCAATTGATAATACGGTAGTAGGTTCAACAGCACTTGCCAGAAACAATGAGTTGCAACTTTCATTCATGGGTTTTGGAGGAGATTTTCATGTCAATAATGTTCGAGGTAGAATTATGATGCAATATGGTACCCGTTCAACTGTAGTACCAAGAAATGATGGTAGTTCCTATAAGGGACAATACGACCTGCAAACTATCTATAGAAATATAAGTGAGGCTTATGCTGGTTACCACTGGAATAAGTGGCATGGTATAAATCTGGATGCGGGTATCTTCATGTCTTACATTGGTTTATTTTCTTACAATAACTTCGAAAACTGGGGATATCAACCTTCCTACACATCAGACAATACTCCTTGGTTTTTTAATGGGGTAAGACTACAAACTTTTCCTACCGATAAACTTAAATTAGAATTATGGTTGATCAATGGCTGGCAGAGTTACGGCATGTTTAATCACTCTCCAGGCATTGGTGGTTCTATTTATTACCGACCTAATGAGTCCGTAGATTATGTATTCAATAACTATTATGGCAAAGATGATCAGGGGGCACCGGATAGATTCCGTTTTCATAGTGACAATAGTTTTCAGAAAAGATATTTTAATCGTCCAAAAGCAAAAGGGATAACAAAAGCTGCATTTAGTTTTACGGGTGATTTTGGCTTCGAAAGTGGTAATGGTGTAACTGCTTTTGGAAACAAAAAAGGAACCACCGCACAAAATTTCATAAGTGGAATGTTGTATAACAGACTTTGGTTTGGAGATCATTTTGCATGGGTAGTTGGCGGCGGATATATGCACAACCCTGGACAGTACCTTGTACTTGCCCCTACAGGCTACGCAGATACTTTATTTCAGCAACAAACAGGGCCAGGATCTACTTTCGACGCATGGGATTGCTCTACTACTTTCGATTGGATGATAAGTCAGAACATGACTTTAAAATTCGAAATAGTTCATCGTCAGATTGTGGATATCAACGCTGCTCCCGGAGCAAACCAATTAGCAGGATATTTTGCCGGACATGGAGGCGTTACATCTCCTACCGGTTTTGCAAATACCGGGGGATATACATACACTTCTAGTGGAGCTTCAGTAGCGCCTCCTTTAAGTAGCTGGATAACACCTTCTGGACAACAATGGATGCCAGATATGGTAAAAGGAGAAACCAGAATGATTATGGCTTTAATGGTACGATTCTAATATTAAACTTTTTAAACATACTACAGTATAGGTAATCATGTTAAGCATAAATAAATCAAACAATTACCTATACTGTTTCAACTTGTTTTTGAAAATTCATTAATAATGAAGATTAAAAATATATGGATAAAACAGCTAGAAGAGTAAAACAATTGATGGTTGAAAAATTTGGGGTTAATGAGTTAGAACTAACGGATTCTGCAACTTTTAAAGATGATTTAATGGTAGACTCATTGGATGTAATGGAATTTCAAATGGAATTGGAAAAACAATTTAATATAGTTATTCCGCAAGAGGATGCTGACAAACTACTGACGGTTGGTTCTGTTATAAAATATGTAATTACAAATAAGGAGAATGAATAACTTAAGCATAAATGTGGTTGCCAATTAATAAGGATTTATAAAGAATCATCCTTTTAAAACAATAATAAAATATTACGGCATGAAAAAACAAATTTATATATATATCCTGGGCACTTTATTTATAAGTAACTTGAATGTTCAAGCCCAATCCAATAAGGTTACAGGTATCTTTTCTTCTGCTAATGATTTTAAAGCAGGTGTTTTAAAAAGTTACAATATCAACAAAATAAAAGTGGACGTTTTCTTAAATACATCCGATATTATTGTGTATGAAAATGGTATAAAAACAAAGATTAAAAAATCTTCTATTTTTGGCTATCAAAACAGTAAGAAAGAAAACTACCGTTTCTATAATAATATTGAATACAGGATAATTGATACGGGAAATGTATGTCTCTACTCAGAATATCACTATGAAAATCCAGTAAAAGGGAAGGGAGGAATGATAAAAGTAGAAAAAATCCATTTCTCTGTTACACTTGTCAGTGCTATCTTTTCGTTTACAAAAGAGAATATTTTGAAAAATTTTCCAGAAAGTACCAGACTCAGAATGTGGTTATTAAATAGTTCTAGTAAAGTAGAGGAACTATTACAAAAAGACAGTAATGGTAAATTACTAATTCAGAATCTGATAGTTAATTAATTGAACTTTAAAATTGTATAAATGTAATTGAAATAGTATCTATTAGTTATCAGTAAACTACTTTCCTTATAACTAATAGATACTGCTATGGTATGGTTCTTAAATTAGCCCGATATCGTTATATTGGAAAGAGAAGAAAGTGATACCGATAATTATAACTAATAAAATATCTGTATCAAAAAGGGACCTATTTAAACTGGATTTTATGTGTTACAAAAATATAAATTATGAGTTCAGAAATAGACAAATACACGAACTTGAAATCAACAATAATAAGAATAAGGAGTATGTATCTATGAATTAGCAAATTGGGGTAACTAAAGTACTCGCTTTTAAATATGTTCGAAACCTTGATAAAGTGAAGATATTTTGTATGAAATAAAGCATTTAAATGTGAATATGGAAGACTAAGAAAAAATAACATGGGAAAAGAAAATGAACAGCATAATGCAGAACATTTTTTAGATCTTATCCGTAAGTCAAGGCGTGGTAAGTTTAAAGTATATGTAGGTATGAGCGCCGGCGTTGGTAAAACTTACCGAATGCTACAGGAAGCTCATACCTTGATGCGTAATGGAGTAGATATTAAAATTGGTTATATAGAAACGCATCAAAGAAAAGAAACGGAAGCATTAATTGATGGACTACCATTTATCCCAAGGAGAAATCTTTTTTATAAAGGAAAAGAACTTGAAGAAATGGATGTTCAAGCTATTATAAATCTTCATCCCGAAGTAGTGATTGTAGACGAGCTTGCCCATAGTAATATAGAGGGGAGTAAAAATGAGAAACGCTGGCAGGATGTACTCGAAATATTGGATGCTGGAATTAATGTAATAAGCGCTGTTAATATTCAGCATATAGAAAGTCTTAACAACGATGTAAAAGAGATTACAGGCATAAGCGTATCGGAACGAATACCAGATAAAGTACTTCAACAAGCAGATGAAGTAGTGAATATCGATCTGACAGCAGACGAGCTTATAATCCGATTGAAAGAAGGTAAAATTTATACCAAGGATAAGATTGAAATAGCTCTTAAAAATTTCTTTCAGGCAGAAAAAATTTTACAATTAAGAGAACTTGCGCTAAAGGAAGTAGCTAATCAGGTAGAAAGAAAAATTGAAATAGAAATACCCAGAAGTGGTAGTCTGAAACCAGAAAGAATTATGGCATGCATAAGTAGCAACCATGAGATATCTAAAGTTGTTATCCGCAAATCGGCAAGACTTGCCTCCTACTACAACTCCAAATGGTTTGTTCTGTACGTTCAAACTCCATCTGAAGATGGGGATAGTATTGGTTTGGCAGCACAAAGGCATTTAATCAATAATTTTAAGCTTGCCACCGAATTAGGGGCAGAAGTTATACGGATTAAAAGTAAAAACATTGCAAAAGGAATTTTGCAGTCTGCAGAGGAGCAAAATATCACCACCATCTGCATAGGTAAGCCACATCTGAGTTTACTTAAAATAATCTTGGCATCAAACATGTTTAATCAGTTACTAAAAAAAATGGGTTCTTCAGATATTGATCTGGTAATTTTGTCAACATAAGTTTATTGTTATATGAGAATTAAAACTAAATTATCCTTAAGTGTAGGCTTATTATTTATATTAATAGTATTACTGGCAGTAATTGGAATTAGACATATTAATAAACTTTCCGAGGACACCAAGAATATATTAGTAGCGAACTATAACACTTTGGATTATTCTAGAAAAATGATGATTGCTTTGGATGGAGATTTATCAAAGCCTGAAATAATAACACTATTCGAAACCAACCTGATTAAACAACAACATAATGTAACAGAGATTGGCGAACAAGAACTTACCGATAAGCTTACAAAAGACTTTCATGACTTAAAAATCAACCAATCAAACAGTAGTCTATTTCCAACTATACGAAAAGATCTAACCGATATTATGTTGTTGAATATGGATGCAATTTTACGTAAAGATGCAGTAGCGGAAAAGACTGCCGACAATGCTAATATATGGATAGCAGCAACCGGTACACTTTGCTTTTTAATTGCTTTTACTTTACTGATTAATTTACCTTCCAATATTGCAAAGCCCATTAAAGACCTTACTGAGAATATAAAAGAAATTACCGAAAACAATTATAGTATAAGATTACATTTGGAAGGAAGTACTGAATTTAGAGAATTAAGCGAAGCTTTTAATAAAATGGCTTCTAAACTAGAAGAATATGAAGGCAGTATATTATCAAAACTTCTATTCGAAAAAAAGAGAATAGATACCCTTATCAATAGTATGCCCGACCCCGTAATTGGCTTTGATGAAGAGAAAAAAATATTGTTCGCCAACAAACAGGCTTTAAAAATAACAGGACTGAATCTGGAAGATATTAAAGGGAAGTCTGCTGCAGAAGTTGCCTTGCACAACGATTTATTAAGGTTCCTAATAAAGGACTGGATTACAAAAGAACCAGATAATCAATCATCCGCTTCAAAACCTTTAAAAATATATGCAGACAATAAAGAAAGCTATTTTGAAAAACAGAATATAGAAATAGCCATGAGGCCAACTGGAGAAATCGAAAAACGATACATTGGGCAAGTAATAATCCTTAAAAACATCACACCTTTCAAAGAACTAGATTTCGCAAAAACGAACTTTATTGCTACTGTATCGCACGAACTTAAAACCCCTATATCTTCTATTAAAATGAGTCTTCACTTATTAGAAGACAATCGTATAGGTAATATGAATGAAGAACAGCTAAAGTTAGTAAAAAGCATTAGTGATGATTCTGAAAGACTCCTAAAAATAACTGGAGAGCTACTTAATTTTTCACAAGTTGAAACTGGTAAAATTCAGCTTTCATCACAACCTATTCATCCTGAATGGATTGTACAATATGCATTAGATGCAGTAAAGAATACTGCCGATCAAAAGCAAATTACCATCAACACTTTATATGAACCTTCATTGCCAGTAATATCAGTAGATCCAAATAAAACAGCCTGGGTAATGATTAATTTATTAACGAATGCAATTAAACATTCTACGCTAGGTTCCTCCATTAAAATAGAAGTATTAAAGAAGCCTGACTTCGTAGAATTTACTGTACTTGATTATGGAGAAGGAATACCAAAACAATACCAGTCCAGAATATTTGAAAAGTATTTTCAGATACCAGGTAGTGAAAAGACAGGCACAGGAATTGGACTTTCAATCTGTAAAGAATTCATTGAAGCTCAACATGGCAGCATTGGATTTGAAAGTAAAGACCAATCTACCGCATTTTTTTTCGAACTACCAATAGGATAAAGCAGTTTAATTGTTGTGCCTAGTATTGTCCTAATTATTCTAAATAATTGCTCCATTACTTACTTTGCAACAAGTAGTTTATGCAATAAATATCAATCCAAATTAACCTTAAAAGATTATTCCTAATTTAATATCTATATACCTTCTTCAGCTTTTCTCTCTACTAACTATCAAATAAAACGAACCAATAATGTGTTCACTGAATAGGTAAATAGTAATACCAGTTGCTTTATGGTTATATATAGTCATTTATAATCATATGGCAATAGTATTACAAAAGCTTCAAGAGAACATAGCAGTATTAAACCCAGATTACGTATTAGCGTTCGTTATGAAGGTTACCAATACAATAAAGAAGAGTGTTTGTGCAGATTTTTTGTTAGCAATCATAGTGAAATATGGCAATAACAAAAAATCAAGCAAACGCTTGTGTTTGAAATATTTGAAAACGGTAATAAAATTCTATTGCTTAATCTGGGTTAAACCAATAAAAATAAAGTATAATTTGTAGTAATATAAAAAGCCGGTCAACATTTAGCTGACCGGCTTTTATTTTGAATATTAAAATATTATAATCTTAATATTTGAATTTAATTTCAGTACGACGATTTAATGATCTTCCTTCTTCTGTTTTATTATCACCATGAGGTTGAGAATCACTTAATCCTTTAGCAGTAATACGAGTAGCAGCTATACCTTTTTTAGTAAGGTAATTAACTACAATACTTGCTCTTTTATCGCTAAGTGACTGGTTTAATTTAGCATTACCGGTGTTATCACTGTGGCCAGTAACTTCAATTGATAGTTTAGCATCTGTATTTAAAATCTTAACTACATTGTCTAAAGTTTTAGAATCATCCTTGATCAATTTGTTGCTACTTGGAGTAAAATAAACAGTTTCAGTGGAAGGTTCAATTGGAGCAGGAGCTTGTGGCTTAACTTCTGGCTTAGGTTCTGCTTTTACTTCAGGACAACCATGATTAGCCGCTGTACCAGCAACGGTAGGGCACTGATCTTCTTCATCGTTTACACCATCACCATCGGTATCTGGAATAGGACAACCTTGATATTTAGCAACTCCAGCAACAGTAGGACATTTATCATCTTTATCAGCAATGCCATCACCATCGGTATCTGGACAACCATGGAATTGAGCTAATCCTTTTACATCAGGACACTCATCCAGACTATCAGGAACGCCATCGCCGTCTCTATCTTTTACAACAACTGGAGCTGGTGGTGGAGGTGGTGGAACCACTTTAGCCTTAACAGTTCTGTGCGTTAAAGGAACGGTATAACCTACTGAATAAAACCAGTTATTATCCAGTTTAGAACTGCTGGTAGATACACGATAATTAGACTGTAAGAATATGTATCCTTCACTATACAAATTCATCTGTATACCTAACCCTAATGGAAAATAAGGCACTGCACTCTGACTGTAGTTGCCTAAGCCAAGACCAACAGTTGCAAAAGGCTGTATAAGATGATTGTCATTCATTAAACGAGCATGCAATGAAGCTTCTAGTTCATTGATGTATTCATCTTTACCGTTTGGATTTTTTGTATAATGAGAAAACAATCCATTATATCTTACTGAGTAATCAACTTTATTGGTGATACCATTCCAGAAAAATAAGGAATAACCAGGATCTGAAGTACCGCCATTAGCGAAATTAGTAGTAGGAAAATGAGTAAAATTGATACTTGCACCAATTTGTTGTGATTTCTTTGGAGAATCAAAATCCTGAGCAAAAGAGGCTAAAGGATACATTGCAACAAGTAATAAAACTAAGTTAGTAATCTTCTTTATCATATTTAATAATTTAATTAAAGTGAGCAAATGTAACTTTTTTAATGATATTCGAGTGCTAATGGTCATAGGAAATGCCTTTTTTCTAAAAATAAAGATGATAACGGTCATCTATTTTTAAAACAAATCTACCAAAAGATGAAAAAATATAGCCAATTAAAGGTCCATATTTTCTATTAACATAGCCAATCCTTGTCCAAGCCCTACACAGATAGAAGCTACCCCAAATCTTTTTTTAGTCCTTGTCATTTCATGTACCAGTGTAGTAATAACTCTGGCGCCAGTACTACCTATTGGATGGCCCAAAGCTATAGAACCTCCGTTTACATTCATATTCAGCCCGTCCAGCCCAAGTTGATTCATACATGCTATTGAGGTAGCCGCAAAGGCTTCACTGATTTCAAACAAATCGATATGCTGAATATGTAACCCCGTTTTCAGTAGTAATTTATTGATTGCCAGTACAGGCCCAAGACCCATTTCATCGGGATGAACACCTACAATTGTAGAAGCTACAATCCTTGCTTTTGGTTTAAGCGATAAAGATTTCACCATCTGTTGATTAGCCAACATTAAAGCAGCTGCTCCATCGTTTATTCCACTACTATTTCCTGCAGTAACTGTTCCCTCAGAAGTAGTATCAAAAAGTGTTTTAAGTCTTTGTAATTGTGCAAAGGTCAGCTGTCGGGGTTGTTCATCTTTTGATACTTCCACTACACCCTGAGTATTAGTAACTGGTACTGGAATGATTTCATCTGCCCATTTATTTTTTGCCAATGCATCAAAATACTTTTCGTGCGATGCCAATGAGAAAGCATCTTGTTCAAAACGCCCCACCTCATACTTCTTCGCCACTAGTTCAGCAGTTTCGCCCATAGATAATGGCTGAAATGATGCAGCAAGTTTATGATTGGTAAAACGCCAGCCAATTGTTGAATCATACTCCGATGAGAGTGACAAGTATTCTTTCTCTGAATTATAACGAACCAACGGAGCACGACTCATGGATTCTACCCCGCCTGCAATAAATAACTGACCATCACCACACTGTATAGCACGTGTAGCGTCTATTACAGCTTGCATGCCACTACCACAAAGGCAATTTACCGTATTTCCAGGAACAGAAAAAGGAAGTCCTGCCAGCATTGCAGCCATACGAGCCACGTTTCTACAATCCTCTCCTGCCTGATTACCATCGCCCACTATTACGCCATCAATAGCATTAACATCAATGTAAGTATTTCTATCTAAAATGCCTTTTATGGTGATTGCCATTAAATCGTCAGGACGAACAGAAGAAAGTATTCCTCCATATCTCCCAACCGGTGTTCGTACAGCGTCTATTATATATGTAGCCTTCAAATGTTTGTTCCGTTTGCTTTGTGCAAATTAATATAAAAAGGTTTAATTGATTTACAGATTAACTATTTAGCAGATTGATGTATTATCGCATTAATAAAAATACAATAGCCGCAGAGAAAAGAGATAAATAGAATACAACTAATTAGCAGATTTGAGAATTAACGATTTCTGTATTTGTATTAATTGCCATGTATTTGTATTCGCGTTAAGCGTTAAGCGTTTTGCATTCAGCACCCTGTATTACTTTGTGCCTCTTTGCCTTGTATTTGTGCTACTCTTGCCTCCTTGCCTATTGCCTCTTTGCCTTGTATTTACTTACTTTGCAAACCTATTTCCCTTGCAGCAATCCATCCCGTTGTCCAGGCATTCTGAAAGTTAAATCCTCCTGTTATTCCATCAATGTTCAATGCTTCTCCACAGAAGAATATTCCCGGTATACTTTTCAATTGCATTGTATTCACCTCTATCTCTGCAAGATCAACTCCTCCACAGGTTACAAACTCCTCTTTAAAGGTAGTTTTACCGCTTACTTTTAAGGTGTAGGCATGTAAGTTCTGTATCAGTTTATTCTTATGTTCCGATTTTAGATCGGCCCAGTTTGTATCCTCTCCAATCTTGCTTTGTTGTACCAGAAAAGTCCACAGTCTGTTAGGCATATCAAATACCTTGCTGAGTATTACTTTCTTCTTACCATCACTAAAACGCTGATCATCTAAAAGCCCACTTATTTCCTGCACATTACTTATACCAATCCAGTTAACCACTACATCGAACTCATACTTTTTTTCGGCTAATAATATTGCTGCATAGGCGGAAAGCTTTAGCACAGCCGGACCGCTCAATCCCCAATGGGTAATCAAAATATCACCCTTCTGTATGTAGTTAGAACCTGCAATTTTTACAGTAACTTGTTTCATACTTACGCCCATCAAGGTAGTAATGGGATGGCTTGGAATATTGAACGTAAATAAGGAAGGTAATGGATCAATTACTTTCAGTAGCAGACTCTTTACCCATTCAGGCTTTTCTTTTATAAAGCCTCCGGTAGCAATACAGATGTAGTCTGCTTTAAGAGTGTATTCTTCATTACCAACTAAAAAATTTTTATTACCATCCTGCTCTTCCTGTACTATTTTAGTAATATTGGTAAAGTATCTTATGTCAATTCCCAGCTCATTTATCTCCTTCATAAAGCAGTCAATAATAGTCTGAGAACTGTTCGATGCTGGAAACATCCTGCCATCACTTTCTGCCACTATTGCTATGCCTCTTTCAGCAAACCATTCCAACGTATTTTTAGTATTGAACCAGTGGAAAGCCTTCTTTAAAAACTTCTCTCCTCTTGGGTAACACTTGGAGAGTTCTACAATATCCTGTTGCACATTGGTCACATTACATCTACCACCACCACTCACCTTTACTTTAGATAATACTTTCGAACTTTTCTCCAGTATAGTCACTTTCAGGCTTCTGTTGTTTCTGGCTGCATTGATAGCACAAAAGAAACCCGCGGCGCCCCCTCCTATTACCACCAGATGTTTGTGCATGATTAAATATTTTAATGTTGAAAGCCGAAAGCTAAACGCATAAAGCATAACGCCAATAAATCCATTATATCTGTATTCCGCGTTAAGCATTAAGCTTTCCGCGTTCAGCCCACTGTGTTCACTGTGTGCATCTGTGCCTTGTATTTGTACTACTATTGCCTCCTTGCCTTGTATTTGTATTCAGCATTCAGCATTTTTTACATTTGCCTTTTTACTTTTTACTTTCCTCTCGGCATTACCGCCTTCGGATTCTGTTTTGGTTTATTAGCCGGACTAACAGCAGGATTTGTTTTTGGCAATTCCTTTTTAGGCTTGTCCGCTTCTTTATTTTCCAGTGGAGAATTACCCGCCTCAGGTAGGTATTGCGATTCAGGTGCTATATCTTCTGGCTTGGCATCGGCAGGAATATTGTAATCCTGAGAAGTACCATTACCACCTTCATTTTCTGCATCGGCTCCCAGAGTAGGCGATTTATCGTTTATCCAGTCGTTTACTATATCATTAGTCATCACCTCAGGCTTCACAAAAGTCGCCTTAGAATCAATGCCCAGTATGTTTGGATCATTCAATACTTTCTCATAAAAATAAGCCCAGATAGGCATTGCTGCTCTGGCACCCTGACCATTCAGATCTTTTTTATTGAAACGGATAAAACGATCATCACAACCTACCCATGCACCAGCCATAAGCTGAGGCGTATAGCCCATAAACCAGGCATCACTATTTTCATTCGTAGTACCTGTCTTTCCAGCGATATCTCCTCTTACATCATAGCTTAATTTCAAGTTTCTTGCTGTACCAAAATCTACTACCCCCTGCATCATTTTAATTACAGAATAAGCCGTTACATCGCTGATTACTTCTCTACGTTGTGGTGCAAAATTCTCCAGTGTATTACCATTCCGGTCTTCTATACGGGTAATGAATAATGGCTTGGTATTAAACCCTCTTCCGGGGAACATGCTGTAGGCCTGCATCATCTCAAACAGCGATATTTCGCAGGATCCAATTGCTATCGATGGGTTGGGTTCAATATTCGTTTTAAGATTACATTTATTCTTCAGAAAGTCTACAAATCTTCTGGCTGCATTATTACCGGTATTATCCAGCTGTTTCAAAATATATGCAGTTGCACAGTTCTTTGATAATGCAAGTGCCTGACTCATCGGCATTGAAGCTCCTGTACAAGAAGTAACAGTTGCAGGTACCATTCCATACGATCCAAAACTTTGCTGTACATCCTGTACTATAGTCTGTGGAGTAAACCCTGCTTCTTCTATGGCCAGACTATACAATAAAGGTTTAATAGTACTACCTACCTGACGCTTGGTATTGATATTTACGTGATCGTATTTATAGTTTTTAAAATCAATTCCACCCACCCAGGCTCTTACTTCACCACTCACAGGATCCATCACCATAAAGCCGGCCTGCATCATCTGACGGTTGTATTTAATGGAGTCAATCGGAGTCATCACGGTATCTTTTTCTCTTTTATTATTCCAAGCAAATACTTTCATGTGAACTGGCACATCAAATGTAGCACGCGCTTTTTCTTCACTCATACCCTCATGTATTGCCGCCGACCAGCGAAGAGTTTGCTTTACAGCAGCTTCTATCACATTGCCATAACCATTCCAAACTTGCCCTGTTTTTATTTGAGATTGTACATCCAGCAACTTCTGCATATAGCTCATTTGTTTAGCCACTGCTTCCTCTGCATACAATTGCATTCTTGGATTAATCGTAGTATATATCTTCAACCCATCTCTAAATAAATCGTAGTTGTCGCCATTACTTTTCTTATGTTCCTTACACCACTTTTTCAGTTCTTCCCCTACTATCATTCTAAAGTATGGACCAAGCCCCGTACTCTCATCCAGCTTAGAATAGTTCAGCACTATAGGAGGTTCTTTCAGCGAGTCAAGTTGCTTGGCATTTATGTATTCCATGCTCTCCATTCTATTCAGCACCACATTCCTTCTATCCCTGGCCATTTTCGGATTACGTCTTGGATTGTATAGCGATGGCGCATTTACCATACCTATCAGCACAGCCGCTTCTTCTACACTCACTCTATCGGGTTCTTTTTTAAAGAATGTTTTAGAGGCGTTTCTTATACCAAATACATTATCAGAAAATGCTACCGTATTCAAATAGAGGGTAACAATTTCTTCTTTAGTAAAATTCCTTTCCAGCTTCACCGCAATTATAGCTTCTTTCACTTTCTGTATAGCCCTCAATATAAAATTGCGGGTAGCCCAGTCTTCCGTAAAAAGGTTCTTAGCTGTCTGCATCGTTATGGTACTCGCACCGCCTTCTCTACCCATGCCCTTAATAGCACGGAAGATCGATTTAGCATCAATACCACTATGAATATAAAAACGTTTATCTTCCGTAGACACCAGTGCCTGCACTATATACGGACTAATATCTTTATACTCCACATTAATACGATCTTCCAGATAATATTTACCCATCAAAGTACCATCTTGGGCATATACCTGACTCGACAAGGATGCCGTAGGATTCTGTATATCATCTATCGAAGGCATTTTTCCAAATGCACCCCAGTTACAGAGTAATAAGAATAAGATAAATGAACCGAATCCGATAAAAAATACTTTCCAGAAAATTTTAACTGCTTTTGTCATACAACCCACTATTTAGCTATTAGTTTTCAGCCGCCGCGAATATAAGAACCTCTGCTCTAAAATCTATTTTATAGAATACTTTTAACGCATCCCTTCAACCTTTTGTCCCCTACCCCAATAAATTGTATTCGATACTTAACAGGAAATCGTAGTTGATGTAGGATATTTCCTGCATTGAATAGTATAATTGGTTTTGTTCTATTGTGACTTGTTTTTACTTTTCCCTTTTTACTTTTTACTTGATTTAGGGCGTTCCGCAAGCGGCCGTTCCAGCTCTTCCTATCTTATCCTACCACCTGCAGCAGCAAAAAAGTAAAAGCAGGTACCGTGGTGGTAGAATAAGGATATTCCCTGCTGGCACTAACGCAATACAAAATTACATCCCCCCGTCAGTACGCTCATTCAAGGCTTTCCCAAAATTTCAGAAAGATAACAAGGAGCGTCAGACGGGTAAATTCGCAAAAAAGTAAAAGAATATTCCTTTCCCGCAGAGTGTACTTCCCCGCATAAGTCTCATTTTCCAGTAAGTTATCCTGAAATATTTCACTCAAAAAGGGAAAATGAACTCGGCGACTTAAGCAGGGTGCTCTACCGTATAGTTTCCAAATCTATATCCTGTAAATCCATATAGCTCTTAACAGGGTATATACCTTGAATATTGGTATAATAATATTTTGCAGAACTATGAATATACTCTTCGGGTAGTATTGCCAGTCTTGGGTCAGACTTACAAGGATTATAGTGTATGTATTTAAGTTTTTGTTGGGTAAATGCAATTGTTCTACACTCTTTTCTATCAAAAGATGGTTCAAATACTTCGTGTTTTTTATGGTTTTGTTTGTCAGTGTTATTTACCATAAATGACAGCTGGTTTAGCATATCACTATTACCTTGTTTTTCCAGTAAATCTATTAAATAATAAGCCATAAATCTTTTGCCATTACCAATGAAAGTATTGATAGGTTTTCCGGTATTGCCAAATGCAATAATTGCATGAACATGATTGGGCATAATAACATAGCCGGCTATATAATGTCCTTGACTGGTTAAATAATTGAACCAATTGTATACTGCCTGATACCCATTGGTAATGGAGAATAGGGGTATCCATCTAGCACAAGTAAAAGTGATAAAGTAAATGCCATCGGGATAATATATTTTGTTTCGAACAGTCGTAGTCTTTATTTTTGGTTGCGTGAAGTTAAAGAGGGTTATAGCTTTTAGATAGATTTGTTTTTGCCGGTAAGCTCATAATCTAAAGAGCCCGCCTAGAGTCCATTTTCCCTTTTGGGCGGTTTAATGTTGTAGCTGAAAAGGGGAAAATGAGACGTCTGCGGAGAAGGACACTCTGAGGAGAAAAAAAAGACATAGAGTTAGTTGTAAAATAATTTGTTTCATTTTATTTTTGTTTAATTTTAGTTAGTTGAATATTATACATGTTATAATTATAGCCGATTATTGTATCAGGGATACAATATTTAGTCACATTTCCAGAAAATAAAACCTGATAAGAAATGTTTTGATTATTCCCATTTACAATTGATCTTAATTGAGTAAAATTTGAATCACAAACTGCATATAAACTTATATATCCTAAAGTAATGTAATATTGTTTGCTTGATGAATCAAATTTTAAAGTGCCTATCATTGAATCTACATTTTGTATAGTTGGTGAATTACATCCGCAATTTGGTATATTACTTTTAGAGCAACTAGTAATAATAAATATTATGAGTATTAAAAATGTTAAAATAACAAATAATGTTTGTTTCATATTTTTTTTAATTTAAGTTTAATTTCCCGCAGAGTGTACTTCTCCGCAGACGTCTCATTTTCCCATCTACAATTACAAAATTAAACTACTCAAAAAGGGAAAATGGACTCGGCGGCCTCTCCAGATTATAAACATCCTGTCAAAAACAAATCTATCTAAAAACCACAATTCTATAAGCTTCTCTGGCAGAGTTCACCTCCCCACAGTCCCCCATTTCCAAAGAAGTCTCGTTTTCCCCTCTCGTCACAGCTTACGAACACTCGGAGTGATCCTCGGAACAGGCTTAGCCTGTTTCGTAATCCATTGCAGCTTTAAGCTGCATTTACAAATTATCAATATTCAAAATACCGCAAGTGTTTACATTACATGTATTCATTATCAATAATCCATCAACCATTATCAATTGCTTAAAGCGCTTCGCTATTTCAGTCACAAACCAATCAACTGAAATTACCTCTCAAAATAATAGAATTAAACCATCCCTCCCAAATAATAATCCACTCAAAGCCCTTTAGTTTTTCCGTTTTTAGTATTTAGTTTTTATTGTATTCATGTTCTATTAATTTTCAAATTCCCGAATTTTCAAATTTTAGCTGCATTGTAATTCTTTCAAATCATAATACTTATCATGCTTCCTAAAAAGTACATACCACTTATTGTTTTTACTGTTTGTAGCAAGTATTCTATAAGCTGCTGATACAGTATGGTAAACAATATTGGTAAGTCAACAATTGATAGGCAGAAGTTGATAAACGATCGGGTAAAGTCACTAAAGACTATCCCTAAGTCTATAAACAATAATCATAAGTTGATAAATGATCAGGCAAAGTCCCTAAAGACTATCCCTAAGTCAACAAATGATAGGCATAAGTTGATAAATGATCAGGCAAAGTCACTAAAGACTATCCCTAAGTATATAAACAATAGGTGTAAGTTGATAAATGATCAGGCAAAGCCGCAAAAGACTAACTCTAAGTCTATAAATGATAGGCAAAAGTTGATAAACGATCGGGTAAAGTCGCTAAAGACGAATAATGTATTCCGTTAAACGTATTAAACATTAAACGCATTAAAAGTTTATACCTCATCAAATAAATTACAATGGACACATTCAACAATTCAAAATCAACAACGTATATAGGGTTTAGAAGTCTGTATCGTATTCTCCTGTCTCCTCACTCCTGTATCCTTTCTCCTTGTATTTTCTTCTTACACCCACCTTATTCACCCGTTCATACACGGCCACATCAGTCGGTCCGGTTTTGGCGTATGCCAAAATGTTGAACCCACTTTAGTGGGAGAGACAAGGGGGCAGCAGTGGTAGGTGTATTTCTCCCCTCACTTTCGGAGAGGGGTTGGGGGTGAGGCCGCCTGTTGGCTATGAGACAAATTCCTAAATGAAGTGGCATTTCAAATATAGTTTTTAGGTTAATCCGTATTATTCAAACTGAAGAAGTTAATCTAAGCACCCTCACCTAAAATATAAACATAGTAAAATTGCATCTATACACCGTGTTCAACAAACTGAGCAATATATAAATTCAAATGGATATCGTCTTTTTCAAACCGAACTACTTATGCTAATTCATCAATGGTTATTGTAGCAATCTGCTATTGTATGTTTACAAGTTTAAGAACCCTTCTACTAATATTAAAGACTCTTTATATAAATTGAACCCTACTTTATTAAATTTGCATCATTACAATGTCAAACAAAGAAGATAATAAAAACTTGTTACTACAATATGCTGGCTTTGCTACACAACTATGTATTAGCCTCGGCGTATCGTTATACCTCGGCATCTGGCTCGATAAAAAGATAAACTTATCCTTCCCTTTATTAACCTGGATATTGCCGTTAATAGTATTGATAGTAATTTTGACCAAATTAATTAAAGACACTTCTTCGAAAAGATAATATAT
>Ga0007873_1000222_pt1 | contig 16811 bp, 18 predicted proteins | sample CryBogCBH26May08_FD_71228 | JGI IMG/M metagenome (GOLD analysis project Ga0007873, IMG submission 71228) | Freshwater microbial communities from Crystal Bog, Wisconsin, USA - CBH26May08 | ecosystem: Environmental > Aquatic > Freshwater > Lake | place: Crystal Bog, Wisconsin, USA | collected...
ATTATACCTTCTTTATTATATTTTATATGAATAGTTGGTGAATAATTGTGTTTTATTAATATTTGCCATCTTTCATGATATTTTCTATTTTCTTTCATTCCATGAAAATAATGTCTAATAACACCTTGTACATATCCTAGTCTTAATTTTTTTAATTTTTTTTGATATTCTAAAATATCATTTTTATAATCTTCACTATAATCAATGTTCAATGTATTTTCTACTTTGTTAATTAATGATAATGCCATTATATTATCTCCTGATCCTAATATACCTTTATCATATAAACAACCTATTTTTTCATATGCTTTTCTTGTCATTGCCCATGCAAATCCAGGATGCCAATAATTATTTTTAGATGTTGTGTATTTTTTTTGTTTAGAAAAACTATATCCAAAACCATTAAAAATATTTAAATTTGATTCATCATAATTCATATCAATTGAATGACTAAATAATTGAACTATATCTTTTGTGCCATTTAATATTTTTAATGTATCAATTGCCCATGTATTACTTTCAAATTCTAAATCTGCATCTATCCAAGCAAAAGCTTTCCATTGTTTTGGTAACAAATATTTTACTCCTAAGTTAATCATATTTTCTTTGTGCCATAATGGTACATCAGTTTTTATTTGTAAATGATTTTTATTTTTTGAACTAGTTATTATAAATTGTTGAGATGGATAAATTAATTCTACTACATATAAATCAATATTTTCTTCTTCTTCTTCTATTCTTTTAATAAATTCCCTACATAAAATATATCTTGTTGCATAAAGACATGGATTTGATATAACAATTATTACATTTAATTTTTCTTCAATAGGTTCATTATTTTGAATTGCATATTTTATATCATTTAACTTATAATTTATATCGTCGATTTCTATACCATTAATAAAAGTCATATATATATAAATATAAAATAATTTTTTATATTTATTATGTTTAATATAATATTGTATTTAAAGTACTTAAAGTCATTTTACTAAATCATGAAGTAAAAAATCTAGATTCTTGACAAATTGGTAAAAAGAGTTTTGCCAATCCTTGAATTTTTTTGGGGAAAGTTTTTTTTACTTTTCAAAAATGGACAAAAAAAATGTCCAAAAATCAAAAATGAAAAATAGTTTCCCCAAACTGAAAAATTTGTGACCATAAAATTTTTTATCGTCTAGTTCCAAAAAAAATAATTTTTAAAATGTTAGCATAATTTTTAAAATTATTTTTTTAAAAGAATTTAGGGGTTTTTTTTGTTAGTATATTATACTAATGAATACTAACAAAAAAAACCCAAAAAAACCCCAAATATTTTTATGCAAAATTTGTGACTTTAATACATGTAATAAAAAAGATTTTACTAGACATGTGTCAACTGATAAACATATAAAACTAACAAATCCTAACATAAAAACCCAAAAAACCTCTTTTAATTGTAATTGTGGTAAATCATATAGACATTCATCTTCTTTATCTTTACATAAAAAAAAATGTAAACCAACAGAATTAGATTTAAAAAATAATACTGAAAATTTTACGAATCAAAAAGAATTAATTATGATACTTTTACAACAGAATAATGAACTTCAAAATAAAATAATTGATTTATGTAAAGAAAAGTCTATTATGAATATAAACAATAATTCTCATAATAAAACATTTAATTTGCAGGTGTTTTTAAATGAAACATGTAAAAATGCTATGAATATTACAGATTTTATTAATTCTCTCCAATTACAACTCTCTGATTTAGAAAATGTTGGAGAAGTTGGTTATATCGAAGGAATCTCCAACATTATTATAAAAAATTTAAATGCATTAGATGTAACTGAAAGACCTGTACATTGTACTGATAAAAAGAGAGAAACAATGTATGTAAAAGATGAAGATAAATGGGAGAAAGAAGATGAAAATAAAGACAAAATGCATAAGATGGTTAGAAAAATTGCAAATAAAAATATATATTTAATTTCGCAATTCAGAGAAAAATATCCAGATTATAAAAAAACATCTTCGGTAGTATCTGATCAATTTAATAAAATTATTATAGAATCTATGGGAGGAAATGGAGATAATGAATATGCAAAAGAAGATAAAATTATTAGGAAAATAGCTAAAGAAGTTTTTGTAGATAAAAGTATATAATTAATAAGCAATTAGGTTTTATTTATGAAAATAATTAAATATTGTATTATTTTATATGCCATCAAATAAAATAAAAAAAAATAACTCAAAAAATAAAACTCAAAAAATAAAACTCAAAGAAAAAGACATACTATGTAAAGATTATAGAAACACTAATTATGATAGTTTTGAATATAAAATAGAAGAATTATTTAAAAAAAAAAAAATAAATATTGTATCAACAAGTTATAATTTAGAGAAAGAAATTGTATTAGATTTAAAAAATCAGGTTAATTCATATAATATAAAACCAAATGAAGATTATTATTCTTATGTAAATGATAAATGGATAAAAGAATTTAAAGTAACAAAAAATCAAAAATATATAACACAAATAGATGATGTTAGAATTACACAAGATAAAGTGTATAAAGAATTATTAGAAATAATAATAAATTATATTTCTAATCCAAATACAAAAAATAGTAAAAAAGCAAAGTGTATAAAAAATGCATACAAATCCTTTTTAACTTTTGATAGTATTAATAAAACTAGAAAAATTGCAAAAGAATTATTAGAATTTATTGATGAACTTTTTTTAAATAAAAAAAATAATGTATGGGATTTATTATCGTTGATGAATAGTAGTGAAATTATATCATGGGCTGCTCCATTTGTATGGTCTTTAAATCCAGATGAAAAGAATCCAAATATTTATAAATGTTATTTAGAAGCACCAAAACTATCTTTGATAGATTTAACAATTTATTTAGATGATAAAACAGATACATTACAAAATAAAAAATATAAAGAAAATTATAAAAAAAATTATTTTAATTTTTTAAAAAATTTATTTAATATTGTATTTGGTGAAAATCATGGGTTTCGTGTAGAAGATGTTTTTGATACAGAAGTAGAAATATTAAATGCTATGTGCTGTCAATTAATTGAAGCAAATGAAAATGAAAATTATAATTTAGTTACAAAGGAAGAAGCAAATAATATTTTTGGTTTTGATTGGGAAAGTTTTTGTTATAAATTAGGATTTAAAGATATTCCAGAAAATTTTGTAACTTCTAACATTAATTATTTAATATGTGGTACAAAATTATTAAAAGAAAAATGGAATACACCACAATGGAAAACTTATTGGATTTACATATACATAAAACAACAATCTAGATGGAATATAAAAGGATGGGAAAATTTTTATAATTTTGAGGGTAAATTTGTTAGAGGGCAATCAGAAGCAGTTGATCTATCTTTAAGACCTGTATTTAGTATGGGGTATTTATTCAACACATTTTTAACAAATGAATATATAGACAAATATACTGATCAACAATTAATTAATTATACAAAATCTATGGCTGAGGATTTAAAAGTTGTATTTATTAGAATTATTAAACGTAATAGTTGGATGCAAGAAAAAACAAAAAAAAAAGCTTTAGAAAAATTGTATAATTTAAAAATAAATGTAGGTTCAAGTAAAATATTAGTAGAAGATTTGTTGTTAGATTATAAACCAGATGAGCCATGGGAAAATTTAATGAAAAAATCGAGAATTCGATTAAAAATGGCTATAAATCTAGTAAATAAAAAAGTAATGGATATTCCGGTAATAGATTGGTCTCAAACACCTTCAAAATTTTCTGGTAATCAATCATATTTAGTAAATGCATATTATACACCTTCAAAAAATGTTATAAATATACCTTCTGCTTATATTCAAAAACCATTTATAGATTTAGAAGAAAGAGGATTAGAATATAATTTATCACATATTGGATTTACTATTGCACATGAATTATCACACTGCTTAGATGATTGGGGTAGTAAATATGATGAATTTGGTGTATTAAAAAATTGGTGGACAAAAAAAGATATGAATTTTTATAAAAAAATACAAGCTGATGTTATTAAGCAATATGAAGTTTTTGCATCTTATGATGGAATAAAATTTGATGCATCTGGAAGTGTTGGCGAAAATTTATCAGATATTTGTGGTTTAGCAATATGTCAAGAATATTTAAGAGATTTTCAATTAAAAAATAAAGATATATTACCAATAAAGAAAATTTCATTTGAAGCGTTTTATATATATTTTACAATTCAATATAGACAACAAATAAGTAAAAAATCTATATTAGCACAATTAAAAACAAATCCACATCCTTTAGATAAATATCGGTGCAATGTTCCATTATCTAGATTAAAGGTATTTAGAGCTATTTATAATGTTAAAAAAGGAGATAAAATGTGGTGGCATTCTACAAATAGTGTTTGGGAAAGAGAAAAATAATTATTTAGACAAATTTAAGCCATTTTAATTTTTTTTTTTGTAATATATATATATAAATGGCAAGAACTCGTCATCGTCGTCGGCATAGTCGCCGTTCACAAAAAGTAAGCAGAAAACGTGTAGCTAGAGTTGCTCGTTCAGCTAGTAGATCCGCTGCAAAATCCGCTGCAAGATCTGCTAGCCGAGCTGCTAGTCGAGCTGCAAGTATGGCTGCATCTAAAGGTGCGTCTAAAGCTGCTCAATATGGTGTTTCTAAAAGTGCTCAACAACAATTGCAAAAAAGTATGCAAGCTCAAATGCAACAACAACTACAAAAAGGAATGCAACAACAAATGCAAAAGGGAATGCAACAACAAATGCAACAACAACTTCAAAAAGGTCTTCAAAAAGCAGTTTCTGTTGCTTAAATACAAATAAATTATATTTTTATAAAAATAAAAATAATAAAAATATATATAAACAATGCACACTAGAAAAAATTATAAAAATAAAAAATCTAGTAAAAATAAAAAATCTAGTAAAAATAAAAAATGGGTAACTGCATTCGAAGCAGCTAACAAAACATTAAAAAAGACATCTTCATTAACAAAAGCAAGAGCAAGTTTGAGAAAACAAGCTTTAACAAATGCTCGTAAATTATTTGGATCTGTTTAAATTATAAAAAACGTTATTTTTATTTTAATATATATTTATATGATGAAAAATATATATTATAATTTATGTCATTATGGAGATATTTTAGCCATTCCTTTTTTTGCTTTATTAGTATTTTATTTTAATAAAATTGATAATAAATCACCAATTGAATATTTATTATTTTATTTTTCTATATCAGGATTTTTATTAGATATTTTATATACTTATATATTTTTCTTTCATGTAAAATCTAAATAAAATTATTTGTTATTTTTTTTACTTTTTTTATTTACTTTAGTTTTTTTATTTTTCTTAGTTTTTTTATGATTTTTTTTTCCACCTGTTTCTCTCCTTTCATCTTTATTAACACTTGGATCATATTTTAAAATATTATTTAATTCAAATGTATCTTTTATATTATTTGGATTTATTTCATCTTTTTTCATAAATTCTTCTGATGACTTATAAGGGTTTTCTTCTGATGACTTATAAGGGTTTTCTTCTGGTGGTTTATAAGGTTCTTCTTCTTTTTCTGGTAACTTATAAGGGTTTTCTTCTTCTTTTTCTGGTAACTTATAAGGGTTTTCTTCTTCTTTTAATGGTGGTTTATAAGGGTTTTCTTCTTCTTTTAATGGTAGTTTATAAGGGTTTTCTTCTGGTGGTTTTGTATGTATTTTCATAGGAAATTTCATAAGTTCTTCTAATGGATTTTCATTATCACTCTCGATGTTTAGTTCTATAGGTTGAACAATTGGTTTTTCTTCATCATTAGGAGGTTGTTCTTTACTAAGAAATACAACATTAGGTTGACTTTGTACATCATCAGAAGCCATAGGTATTTGAATACTTTCAATTAATTTGTCAGATTTGTCTTTCAATGTTTGAATTTGTCTAGGAACTATTACAGCATTTTTAGATTCAACAAGAGCAGAATATATTTTAACACCTTCTTGATAATCATTTTCACAATTTAGATATAAATCCATTAATAATTTTCTAGTTTTTTCAACACATTGTTGTAATAAAGCTTCAGTCAAATTAGGATTAACTTTAATTATTCTTTTACCAGTTTTAAAATCATTTGTATACGTAAATAATTCATTAATAACGCTTAATAGTTTGCTTTGATTATCTGCAGCAGTTTTAATCATTTTTTTAAGGTTATTCGCATAAGCAACAAATAAATCATCATTTTGACTAATTTTTATTTTATATCTGAGTTTACCATCTGGTTTACTGCAATTAGCATTTTTACTATAATCTTTTAATTTAATATCACTGAATTTAGTAACTTCAGAAGGCATATTTTCTTCGCCAGTAAATGCAGAATAAAATAATTTTAAATCTTTATCGAATAATGTTTTAGATTCTGAACTCATTCCTGAGAATGTGCCGTTATTTTCATCATAATTATCATAATACAATTGTATAAATTCTGGTATGCCAGGTTCTTCTTGCAATGTTTTAGTTGTTCCAAATGTGTTAGAATTTATATCACATATTTCAGGTTCTATAGTGACGTTATTAGTAGAGTCGTCAACAACTTCATTTTTTCTTAAAGCACGAATGCGGTTATCACATATATTTATTTTAAATAATTTTCTATTGGATTTTTTAGGTATTTTATCTTTTTCTAACAAAGTAGTTTTCATTGTTTCACCAGTAGCGATGTCTGTATATGTGTAAACAGGATTAATAGTCATAATAATAGCGGCGAATATATGAGCAATTTTAACATAAAATTTAGCAATTCCTATACATACACGATTTTTCTTAACATTTTTTTGAATATTTTTTTTTGTATCATTTTCCATATCTAAACTATTTAATTTATCTTTATCAATAAATAATATTTTTTCACTACTTAAAGAGTTGACTATTACTCCATCTTTAACTCTTTGTTCAAGAAATGTAATTTCATGTTCATTGAAATATTTATCAATAATATCACTTGTTAAAATAATTAATTTATCACAATATTCTTTTTCAGAAAGTTTGCTTAAACTCTTAAAATCCATGGTCAAAATATAATATGTAGCAATATAATCAATTATATCATAAAAGTTTTTGAATTCTGTTTCTGGAGATTTATTAGGTGTTGAAGGTTTGTTTCCCATTATATTATACTATTTTAAAAAAATATAATAAAAAATAATATTAAATAAAATTGAATTAAAAATATTTTATCTAATAAAAAGATATTACATTTATGAGTAAAGACAAAAGCCAAAAACGAAAAGATAATAATATAAACAAAATTCAATTATGGAATATATTTGATACTGAAATTGAAAATCCGGATAAACAAAAAGTTCCATTAGAATGTATTTACGGATCAGGAAATAGAGAAATTTGTGAAAGATGTGAAAGTATTTTAGCATTTTCAGAAGAAGGTTTCTTGACTTGTACAAATTCAAAATGTGGTATTATATATACAGATTTAGTAGATCAAACAGCAGAATGGAGATATTATGGAGCAGATGACAATCAAAGTTCAGATCCTACAAGGTGTGGTATGCCAATAAATCCACTATTACAAGAATCTTCTTATGGTTGCAAAGTATTATGTATTGGTTCAATGTCTTATGAAATGAGAAAAATTAGACGATATACAGAATGGCAATCGATGCCTTATAAAGAGAAGTCTCAATATGATGAATTTCAAATAATTACTATTATGGCTCAAAATTCTGGTATACCTAAAATGATTATTGATGACGCAATCGTATATCATAAAAAAATATCTGAATATAATATCACATTTAGAGGTGATAATAGAGATGGTATTATTGCGGCTTCTATTTATATATCATGTAGAGTAAATAATTATCCTAGAACTGCAAAAGAAATAGCATCAATATTTTGTTTGGATTTTACAAGTGCAACTAAAGGTTGTAAAAATGCATTATCTATTATTAATAGTTTAGAAAAAAATATGGATAATAAAGAAAAAACAAATTTTGGAAAAACAAAACCAGAAGCATTTATAGAGAGATATTGTAGTAAATTAAATATAAATAATGAACTTACGAAATTATGTAAATTTGTTTCTATGAAAATAGAAAAAATGGATGTTATGCCGGAAAATACACCACCATCAATTGCTGCAGGCGTTGTATATTTTATTTCGCAAATTTGTAAATTGAATATTAGTAAGAGGGATGTTAAAAATGTCAGTGAAACAAGTGAAGTCACTATAAATAAGTGTTTTAAAAAGTTGGAAAAAATTGCAAAAGAAGATCAAATTATACCTGCAGCGATTTTAAAGAAATATGCTGTATAATTATATAATATGTTATAAATTTAAAAATAAAAACTATAATAAAACTATAAAATGTATGAACAACAAGAAGAAAAAATACCAAAACGTATATTTATAGTTCCATATAGAAATCGTATTCAGCATAAATTCTTTTTTAGCAAATATATGAGTTTTATTCTTGAAAATGATGAAGATTATGAAATTTATTTCTCTCATCAATGTGATGCAAGAACATTTAATCGTGGTGCAACAAGAAATATTGGATTTATTGCAGCTAGAAATAAATATCCAAATCATTATAAAGATATTACATTTATTTTTAATGATGTAGATACAATCCCATTTACAAAAATTTTTAATTATGATACAGATCATGGTATTGTAAAACATTTTTATGGTTTTAAGTACGCATTAGGTGGTATTGTAGTAATGAAAGGTGCTGATTTTGAGAAAACAAATGGTTATCCATGTTATTGGGGTTGGGGTATGGAAGATAATGCAATGCAAAAAAGGTGTGAAGCAATTGGGCTAAAAATAGATAGAAGTGTATTTTATAACATAGGTAGTCCAGAAATTTTGCAATTATTTGATGGAATATCACGAATCATTTCTAAAAAAGACCCATGGAGAGGTGAGCATGATAATGGTTTTGATGGATTAAGAACAATTTCACAATTAAAATATTCAATAGATGATAAATCAGAGAATCCAAATGATAACTTATTTATTACGCATAATCCAAAAATAATGTATGTAAATATAAGTACATTTGTAACTAATATTCCATTTGGTAGTGAAGAATATTATACTTATGATTTAAGAGAACCTAAACGAAAAATAGTTCATCCAGATAAGATCCGTGAGACAAATAAAAGTGTTGTTACAACAAGTGATTGGTCAAATATTCCTTATTATCCTACAAACAGAGAGAAAAGGGAAAATTTAGCAAAGTATTTAATGTCAATGGGAAAACAAGTTCCTCAATCATTGCTACAACAAATCGCACAAGATAAACAAAATGAAATAAATGAAGATGCGTTTAATACTAATATACAAGATCAACAAAATCAACAAAATCAACAAAATCAACAACAATATTATAGACCTCCGCCTAATAAATATTCTCCTCAATATGCAAATTATATAGGTGCAAGACCTAAATCACAAGTGAGCGCTCGAATAGGTATGGGAGGTGCATATTAAATTATTTTATAATGATATTTTAGACCTTTTCTCATTTCAAACGCCTATTTTACACGACAAAAAAATAAGAAAAAGCATAAAATCAATAGTAGGAATGTCACCTTATGTGTCAAAGAATAAAACAAGAAAAGTTAAGAAGAATTATTTATAAATCTCGTTTCAAAATGGGCGTTTGAAATGATAAAAAGTGTAATAATTTAATATTTATTTATATATAAAGATGAAAAACAAAAAAAAATGTTCTATGAAAAGAAATAAAAATAAATATAATAAATATTCAAAAAAGTATGATAAAAAAGTAAGTGGTGGATCAAAATATTTTACTACTGCATATTGGTTAGGTACTACACCTACAAATCTACCGGATGATCAACAAATTACTTCATTAAACCAACCATTAACTGAAGCAAAAAAAAATGAATATAGATTAAAAATAGCAGCATTTAATGTTGATAACCCGGAAGATTATTATAAATGTAATTTATTTCCAACAAATAATAAAGATAAACAGCGTTTTTTAGATTATGCTTCAAAAACACAATATAAAGATGCTGTTTTAAATTATGATTCTGCTTGTAAAACAATTGAAACTAATCCATCCATTCAAAAGATAAAAAACAGATTAATAAGTGAAATTGATAAATTGAATAAAAAAAATAATATGTTAAGTGAAGATTTAGCAACTGAAAATGAAGAAGTTGCTAAATTTCAAAAAAAATATCAAGATCAATTACAATTTCTTAAAGAGAAAGGTCATTTAGTTGAAGGTGAAATAACATTACAAGATCCTCTTAATTTATCTACACAAGATGACGACTATGATATTCAAAAAGAAGATAATAATCATGAAACAGGCGGTAGAAAAAGAAAAACAAGAAAAAGGCAAAGACAAAGGTATTCAAAAATAAAACGTTAATTTTTTTCCCAAACATAAACCATTTCAGTATAATTATTTTGTCTCTTGGATTTTTTCAGAGGGAATATTTCATGTGCTTCTCCAAGTATCTCTCTTAATACCTTTTCATAAACTTCTTTACAAATATTAATAATATAATATCCTCCATATTGCAGGCTATTATATGTTGCTAAAAACAATGGTTTATAAAATTTGTCATCCATTTCTCTCTTTGAACTATACATAAGATTATGTGGATATTTTTCTAATCCATAATAAGGCGGTGAAGAAAATACAATATCATAATTCATTAAAGAGTAATCTACTTCAAGAGCATTTCCAATAATGATTTCAATTTTGGTTTCCGTTTTTGTGGCCAAAAATTCTGTCATTTTTTCGTACGGATTTCGTAATTCTTCGTTTATTTCTACACCATAAAAGGTGTCTAAATTTAACGCTGCAGCAGCAATTGTAGAACCGCCCCATCCGGCACAAAAATTGAGCACCCGTTTGGCATTATATTTTGTGTAAATTTCCATACAATTTAGTGGTCTCATAATATTAATTGCACTTATACAAATATTATACACCTCTTTTAATACAATATACTCATTTTTTGTTCCATTTTTGTTTTTAACATTCACATAATAAGTAAGCATTGTTTGTATAAAATTTTTTTTTTTAAATTCTTCGATATTTTTTAAAAAATCAAAAAAACTTGTATTATATTTACCTTTCGTTTCCAGACGTTGAACAAATGTAAAATAATCTACTATATTATTTCCTATTCTTGATCTTGGACCATATTTATTAGAATCTTTACCTATTTCAATTAATTGTTCCATCTCTCTGTTAACATTTTCCAATGTAATATTTTTTATTTGTTTTGCAATAAATTCTTTATCAATATTCATTAATATATATATATTGATAATTTACTTAAATTTAAATACTTATATAAATATAATGAATTCTATTACAGATATAAAACATTCATTTTATATTAATTTGTCTTCTAGACCAGACAGAAAAGAACATGTTGAATCACAATTACAGACAATAGGTATTCAAGCAGAAAGATTCAATGCTATAAAATTATCAGATGGTGCAATCGGTTGCAGTATGAGTCATTTAAAATGTTTGGAAACAGCGAAAAAAGAAGGATGGCCTCATTTACTTATTGTGGAAGATGATATTAAATTTTTAAACCCAGAATTATTTAAATCACAATTAAATAAATTTTTTTCTACTCATTCGTCATGGGATGTTATTTTGATAGCAGGCAATAATATGCCACCTTATCAAGAAATAGATAGCACTTGTGTAAAAGTTGCAAGTTGTCAAACGACAACTGGATATATAGTAAATGGACATTATTTTGATACATTAATTGATAATTTTAGAAAAGGTATTAAAAAATTAGTTGAAAATCCAGAAAAACATACGTTATATGCAATTGATAAATATTGGTTTCATTTACAAAAAAAGCATCAATGGTATTTAATTACTCCTTTATCTGTTATACAGAGAGAAGATTATAGCGACATAGAAAAACGTTTAACTAATTATACAAATATAATGCTTGATATTGATAAAAAAAATTTTTTAAAAAAACAAAATCAATCTATGCAATTTATGAAAGCAACCAAATCACAAGATAAAAAACCAACAATGAATTTAATATTTTAATTTTTTGTTAGTTTTATTTTTTTTAGATTTATTTTTTTTAGATTTATTTTTTTTAGATTTATTTTTTTTAGATTTATTTTTTTTAGATTTATTTTTTTTAGATTTATTTTTTTTTCCACCATAATTAATAGGATAAATCTTAGATACATCAATAGGATAATATTTACCATTTAATTTTCTAACATTTGTACAATTATACCAATTTGTTTTTTCATCAAATAAATCTACATGTTTATAACCAATTCGTAATAATTTTTCATAAGCTTGTTTATATGCTTCAAAACATTTATTACTATTTTCTTGAACTTCTTCACCTAATTCAGGAAAATAATCATAACCATCTTCTCCATTAAATGCTTCCAAATTTAATTTTAATAGTTTTCCTTTAAAACCATATAATTCATTCCATTTATCTAAATTTAAATCATTATGTAGTTTTTTATAAAAAATATCTCCATTTTCCATTTCAACTTTTTGGGTTTCTTCAAATGCTGAACTATAATCAAACATATCTGGGTCATCCATATCTAAATGATTTATATCTGAGTCATCCATATAATATTCATTATCATTAGCAAAAGGGTCATAATCCATTTATATATTAAAATAATTTATTATTTATAAATTATTTTACATAAGGGTGATTAATAAATGTATAACAGAATTTTCAGAGTTTTTGGTATATTGACTTTCACTAACAACATCAGGACAATAATACAAAATAGGTGGATATATTTCTAGATCCATACATACACACAAGTTGTCAAAAAGCGTGCAAACAGCACCTGCTGAACTATTTGGACAAGTACACATTATAATATTTTTAAATATAATAAATTTTACAGAAAAAATAAAGTTTTTTGCTATACTTTTTTTAAAAGTATATTTTATAAAAGTATATTATCATTAAAATACTTATCCGTTTTCAACGAAATCATATCTGTTTTATATACAGGATCTAAATTGAAACCTATTGCATAATCTTCCAAATATTCTTTACTTATAATTTCTCTCTTACTCAATAAATTGGTAATTGCAGATTTAGAGAGATAATAGAATCTTCCACTACAATATTTTGTTACATGAACAATTAGATTTTGGGGTAATTCTGGATGTATAAGATAATATTCAGATAAATAAGGGCGTTTAACATGTACTAAATATCCACCATAATGTGTTTTTGGAACGGATGTATTAATTAAATTCAAAAGTATATCAAAAAAACGCGGATTAACCAACATTTGATCATCATCTGTTTTAAATAAGTATTTAAAATCAAATGTTTCATATACAGCATTATATGCAGAAATAACTTTTTTTGGTAAAGAATTATAATCATCTTCTACTTTAACCCAAAGAGTGTGTGAATCATTATCAAAACTAAATTCGCAATCTAATGATTCATCTCCAATAACATGATAATATTTTATATTTTCAGGTATTTTTTGCAACCAAGATTGTTTTTGAAAAGCAGCTTTATATGCATATTTTTTACAATTCATAATAAGCATTATAAAATCTTGTTCAATCATTTTTAATTAAATAATAAAAATATTATTTAAATTGTATTTTTACATATTTTTTTAGTTTAACTTGTAAAAATGTGATTTTTATATAAAAATAAATACATTTTATATATGAGTGAATATACATTTCCATTTAGCACTTGTGAAAAATCAAATAAAAATGGTATAGCTCAACCATATTCAGCATTATTAAATTTTATTAACTCCTTAACTATATTCTATTTTTTGTTAAAAACTAAAAAAAATTACACATTTATATTATTGTTTTTTATATTATGTTTTGAATTATTTCACGTATTCTCTCATAGTATTCATATTTCAAGTTCAATTCAAGTAAACATAACACATATGCTTTCTTATTGTATAAATTTTGCTTTTTTGTTCTTTTTTTATAATTATTTAAAAAAAATTCCTAGTATTTGGTTTATTATATTTTATTTATTTTTAATTTGTTTTGATATATATGTATTTTGTAATATGAATGTAGTTTATTATATTTGTAGTCAAGCATTATTATTTTTGTCTGTATTATTTTATTATTATACATTGTTGGGCAAAAACATAAAAAATAAAATAAATATTATATTTTTCCTTGTATTATTAATAATAATTTTATTCTTGAATGAAAAATACAATTGTGAAAAAATGATGTCTATTTATCCAGACTTTCCTTACCATGTTTTAATTGAAACAATTGGTTTAGTTTTATTTTATATTATTTGTAGTAATTTTTATAAACTATAAGTGCTTGATATCAAATTATAGTTTTTACCAGTTATTTTGCTCCACTTTTTTTAAAAGTGGATATATTCGTTATTTTGCTCCACTTTTTTTAAAAGTGGATTTTAAAAGTATATTTAATGTCAATAACATTTTCTAGTTGTTTTTATATTTTAAAATCAAAATATGATCCAAATACATATATTGAATGGATGAATAATTTTATTTCAATTGTTAACCAATTTAACTTGGTAATTTATACTGATTCAAATAGTTCAACATATATAAATACAAATAATAATCCTCGAATTAAAATAATTATTAAACCTATAGAAGAATTTTACAATTATAAATATAAAGATTATTGGATTGAAAATCATAAAAAAAATGTTTTATTAAATGATAGATCTTGTTGGGAATTAAATATGTTATGGTGTGAAAAAATACAATTTGTAAAAGAAACTACTCAACAAAAATATTTTGATACAGAATTTTATGGATGGTGTGATATAGGATATTTTAGAAATCGAAGTCGTGATATGAATATAAGAGAATTAGCCAATTGGGGAAATAACAAAGATTTTTTTGAGAATAATAAAGATAAAATTTGTTATGGATGTATTTCAAATATTGATACATATCTGAATAATTTGTTTAAAATTGTAAATAACAAAAATGAATATGATCTACCTAAAGAAGAAATTCCTGCTATGCAAAATTCAATTGCTGGTGGTTTTTTTGTTTTGAACAAAGATAAAATAAATTGGTGGTCAAATACATTTGATAATAAATTACAATTATATTTTAAACATAATTATTTAGTAAAAGATGACCAAATAATATTATTAGATTGTATTTTTTCTAATTTAGAATGTTTTAAATTATTTAGAGAGAATAAAATGTGTTATGATAATTGGTTTATGTATCAAAGATATTTGAATACTTAATAGCAACCAAAACAAAAAAAATTTGTTAAGCATTCAAAAAAACTGAATTGATTATATGAATTATTATTTAAAGGGTTTGTAATTTCTTCATCATTTATAAATTTAAAATCTTCATCTATTTGCTTATTATCATATAATTGTTCATCTTCTTCTCGTATAGTTTCTAATTTTGTAAAATAGTATATTCTAAATTTTTTGCATTTTTTCATCATAATTATAATTTATATATTTAAATAATAAAAAAAATTATATACAATTCCATTCAGGTGGACATAAATCTTGTATATCATTATTTGCAATATCTCCAAACCATATTTTTGGATAACAAACAATTTTATCTTGCCAAAAATTTAAATAAGCTGCCCACCAGCTAAAAGAACTATTTGCAATTATGTTATGATGACAAGAACTCATAAATAATAATTGTTCCCAATCTGCTAATTCTTTCTCTCTTTGTATAAATGTAAAGAGAGAAAACTTATCTTTTAATCTATTAATAATAAATAAAACATCTGCAATATCAGTCTCTTCAAAAAAATATATAATTGTAAATACTTTATTGGGTTTAGAATTCTGGATATATTCAAGGGCTTTTTCATAATATTCATACGTTAACAAAGGATGATATTCTTGTGATTTTTTATAATCACCTATGCGAAAATGTATACTAATTGTATTGGCAAGAAAATTATCTGTAATAGATAATTTAGAAATTATTTGATCTTTCATTTTACCAATACTAAGCATTCTAGATATTATTCCATAATTTTGTTCAAAATACTTATAACTTTGAAAATACCCATTAATTAATACATCTTTCTGTATCATTTCATAAACTGGTAAATCTTTATAACGAAAATTTTCTTCTTTAATTGAATAAATAGGATTAGGTAACTCATTTATTAAAAATGGTTTTAATTTACTGAAAAAAGTATTCCAATAAGTATTTCTAGTAGTTGTAGAACCAATGCCTAATGTTTCTAAATTTAGAAAAATTATTTTATTTTTGCTTCTAATAGCATAAGAAATAGTAGCAAATATTTGGAATAATTGATTACCAAGACCGCCCATTAAATTACATGTAATCATTTATAAATACAATTATAGAACTTGTATTTAAATAATAAATATTTTTTTATTTTATTTTTGTTTTTTTTTTATTTTATTTTTGTTCTTTTTATTTTAATTGACAAATTATTTCTTCGTGAAATAAATAATTATCAATTGAAATAGGATCTATATAATTATTTTTAATTGCTTTTTTATAATTATTTAATTTAGGAGGATGTATAATCCATTCTAATGTTTTTTTATCATATATTCCAGAAGCATCAAAATCAAATAATTTAACAACATTATTTTTAGTAATTCCTGTATTTCTTAATGACCAATCAATATAACATATTCCCAAATGTTGCAATTGTTGTTTTGTTTTAACTAATTGATGTATATGTGTTTTATTTAGTTTATAAGATGTATTTAATAATTCCATATCAATATAATT
>Ga0007873_1000227_pt1 | contig 16620 bp, 12 predicted proteins | sample CryBogCBH26May08_FD_71228 | JGI IMG/M metagenome (GOLD analysis project Ga0007873, IMG submission 71228) | Freshwater microbial communities from Crystal Bog, Wisconsin, USA - CBH26May08 | ecosystem: Environmental > Aquatic > Freshwater > Lake | place: Crystal Bog, Wisconsin, USA | collected...
AACAAAAAAAAAATATTTAAAAAAAAAGATAAAAATTATCAAATGGTTAGAGTGAACCATTATCATGCTTCTTATAATCCACATAATAATGGTAGCGAGCCACCAGATTGGAAATTATTTATTATTGCTGCATTAGCTTTTTATTCTTTAAATAAATTTAAAAAGTAAAGTATTTGTAATAAAAAGTTAATGAGTTGTTATAAATTTTTGTAAAAAAATATTTTTGTTTGTATTTTTAAAATTTTTAGTTTATATTTTTGTTTGTATTTTTGTTTTTATTTTTGTTTTTATTTTTGTTTTTATTTTTTACTAATTTTATATTCTTGAATTATAAACATATAATTATTATTAAATATCATCAATATTAATTTCTTCTTCATCCATAACAATAGTTGTAACATTACCTGTTTTTGACTCTTCTAAATGAGCATCAATTAATGCTTTATATTCCATTGTTTTATCATCTGTAAAAACAATTTCAGAAGCTAAATCATTTGTTTCTGATGTTGAACCTATTGTTTTTCTATCATTTGTAACAAATGAAGACCAATCGACACTAGTAACTGAATTTTGTAATTTAGATTTATCACCATCAGAATAAACTTCAATTAAATCACAATTTAATAATTTTCCTGGACTAGCTTCTTTTTCCCATTCTCTCAATCCAACAAGAACCCATGTTCCAGGTATAATTGTATTATCACGTTTTCCACGTCCACGAAATTTACCTCGAATATGACAATTCATTTCGATACCTTGTAAATTAGTAACACGACAAATAGATCCACCTAATATTTTAACCACTTGAGCATATATTTCAGCAGGATCTTCAGATATTCTCAATGCATAAGATCCTTTAACCATATTTTTACGAGCATATCCTTTAGCTTTATTTCCACCAGCGTTCTTGACCATTTCTTATATATAATATAGTTTTCTTTATTTGCTTTTATTTATTATCAATTTTTTTTGAATATGAATTATAAATATCTGATAATTCAGTTTTATTATTTATTAATGGTTTGCATTTATTAATATCAAAATTGACTATTTTTTGAACACATGAATACAAAATACATTTATAACTGGCAAAAGGATCTAGTTGATAATTTATTGTATTTGGAATTTTCAAAATTTCAATAATTTCTTTTGCCAATAATTGTAATAAATATTTTGTGGGATGATTAAATGTATAAAATAATAAGTTTTCTTTATAATTTTCTTCAATTAAAGTTACAACATTTATAAAAAAAGTATTATGTTTCATAAATCCAAACATATGTTCATAACGTTTTTTTAATTCATTAATATCTTTATCATAAATTTCTTTTAATTCATATAATGTTTTAAAATCAGTGTTTTCAATATAATTCTTTTTATAGTAATCAAAATCATAATTATTATTTATACAATGATTCATAGATTCATGATAGCAATTAACAATCACATCTTTTTCAAGTAATAAATTATTATTATAAGTTAAATCAAGATAATACAAAGTAAAATGACAATTGTTTAAAAAAATAATAACAGAATCTTTTTTACATTTATTAACTAGATAATTAGAAGATAAATAATATTTGTCTTTATAATTATCGCATATAGGTTGTGTAATAATTATATCACTTTGTTTTAAAATATAATCAAATTCTACATCAGTATAAGAAGTTAAAAAACAAGGAACAAAAGTTACATTATAATTATCTTGTGATAAATTTAATACATCTTTTAATTTTTCTAATTGACAATTACCATAAAATAATATATTTTTCATTGTATTATTATATTATATTATATTTTTTTTAATTTATTTCAAATATATTTAAATGATTATTATAGCAATTTATCCAAAAATTATTATCTAAATCATTAACATAACTATGTATTGATTTTCTCCACAAAATGTTAATATTATTATTAATAAAATTGTAATTCTGAAGTTCTGTAAAATTTAATAAATGAATACTATTTTCTATCGTATTTTCAGTTTCAACCTCTTTTTCACTATCTATGTCTTCATTTAAACTAGATGTTTCAATTTCATTATCATTTAATTGATAGTTATCATTTAAATTTAAATCACTTGATAAAATACTAGATTCATTACTAACTTCACTATTGTCATCATGAATTTGTAAATCAATATTCGAATCTGTATTCAAATCAGTATTCAAATCAAAATTGTTTTTAAATTCATAAGATTGTTTATTTTTAAAAATAATTACGTCAAATGTAGAGTTATTATCAAAATAATTTATACATAAATATGAAAAATAGTCTTCATTTAAAAGTTCATTAAATTTTTTAAAAACTAAATACTCTGTAGTAGAATTTTCAATAAATATTTTATAAACTTCATTAATATTTAAGTTGATGTCTACATTTATTATAGTAATATTATCATTATTATATTTCTCTAATAATTCTGTTTTACTTTGAATTGTATTTATTATAATTAATTTAATACTTTCGCTACTTAATTGATAATTAAAAAAGGTAATATATTTTTCAATATCAATATTTTCGTTATTTAAATAGTATAACCAAGTTAATTTATATTTATTATCATTAACTACCAATTTATTAATATCATAATTTATTTTGTCTACAAATTTTTCTAATTTTAAAAATTGTTTATCCATTTTTTGTAAATAATTGTTAGCTTGAGTAATTTTTGCAATTAAAAATTCTTCATTTTTATAATCTTCTAATTCACTTTCATCGGTAAAAAATAACGGGTAATCTGGACCCAAATATTCTTCTACCGATGGTAACCTTCTTATAATTATTGGTGTATTATATTTAATACACTCTAATACTACATTATTTGCTACACAATCGAGCAGATCACAGAATATACATGAATTATTAAATAGTTTTTTGTAATCATTATCTTTTAATTCATAAATAATTTTATTATCTTTACCAATATCGGTGAACTTATTCTCAAATTCTTGTTTAAATTCTTGTTTAATTAATGTATTTTTATTATATCCATCTGGTAATTTAAAATTAAAAAAACTATTAAAATTTCTTAACCACCATCCAATATGATAAAATTGTTTGTTGTCAATAAAATTGTTAATATTAAACAATTCACTTTTATTATAATTACTAATGTTAATTGGGTGATATAAAGAAACTATTTTATTTTTTAATTGTGGAAAATTATTAATAATATAATTTTTATGGTGCAAAGATAAAACATATAAGTATTTAATTGAGTAAAATAAGTTATTACTTTTAATTAATTCAATAATATTTTTGTTTAATAAAGAATCATCATTTATTATTAAATTTTTATTAACTTCATTTGTGTTATAAGCTTCAAATGGAGGACAATGTAAAAATGTTATTAATTGTAAATCATTATCATTAATATTTTCTAAACATTTTTTATTATAAATTTTATTACCCCATACTAGTAATTTTTCTATCCATTCATCAAAATAATATTTTTTATCAAAAACTTTACCATTTAATTTCAATTTTTCTACCAAATAGTTCATTGATGCTTTCCAACCAAATAAATGTTTTCCACAATTAGTATATTTTTGTTTTAAATATATTTTATTAAGAGAGAAATCAACTTCTTCACAAGTATTTTCATCTTCTATTATTTGTTTATATTCGTCAAATTGAATTTCATTTATGTCACTCATTTTTCTAGATTCATTAAACCCATAATTTATAAAATGTATCCACGCTTCTTCTTTACTTGTAATATATTCTAAATCTTCATAATTATTTATATAAGTTTCCCAATCGAAGTTTTCATAATCTTCAAATAAAAATATATTTTCGCATAATCTATTTTCATTTTTACCATGATCAATCCAATGATTCCATGCTTCTTGTTTCGTTTTAATATCTTTTAAATCTTCATACAAGGAAATATAAACTTCCCAATCGAATTCTTTAAATTCTTTTAATTTATCAATATTAACTTCATTTATTATTCTATTTTCATGTTTTCCATAATTAATCCAATGATTCCATGCTTCTTGTTTCGTTTTAATATCTTTTAAATCTTCATATAAGGCAACATAAGTTTTCCAAACGAATTCTTTAAATTCTTTTAATTTATCAATATTAACATCATTTATTACTCTATTTTCATGTTTTCCATAATTAATCCAATGATACCACGCATCTTCTTTTGTTTCAATATATTTTAGGTCACTATAAGTATCAATATAATTTTTCCAATCAAAATTCAAATAATCTTTAACTAGTTTTTTTTTGCTAAATACCTTTTTGTTATCCATAATTATAATATTATTAAATAAAAATATTTGAAATTAATTACTAATCCAATTTTTATAGACAAAAATATCTCCGTACCATTTTTTATTGTTATTAGGATAATTAATATATTTGGAAAAATAAGCTAAAAATCCAATTAACCAAGAAAATGTTCCTCCTGACAAAATAATAATATTACAAGTACTGCCAAAAAGAATTGTATCTTCTTCATTAAAATTAATAACGTTTAAAGAATATTTTTTTATAAGATTATAACAAATCGGGTTATTTAAATCATCACTAGATATGTATCCATTATTAAAACTATATTTTTTGATAATATTATCATAATATTCAAAACAATTATTATTAGATAGTTCTTCTATGTCGCTTAATCTAACATGAACAAATAGATCATTATTATTATTATATCTGTCTTTAAATTTATTTTTTTTTATAATTTTATTCCTAATATTTTCTTCATTGAAATAAATTTCTAAAAATAAACAAAATTCATAATTTTGAAACCAACTATTATTTGTTACTATTACATTTGTAAAATTATCTTTTTTACTTATTAAATCAAAATAATTTAATTCTGTAAGATATGTAGTTTCATTATATGTATTGTTACCTATATACAAATCAATACCCATATTCGTGAATTTATCGTAATATTTATATGTTGTTTTTAAATTATGATTTTTTGAAATAAAATGTAATACCATATTTACAAAAAACAAATTCCCAAATCTGCCATTATGAATTTCAGTATTATTTACAATATTATTATTAGTAATTTCTATAATTCTGTTCTCTCTATGTCCATGTGATGTCCAATGATGCCATGCTTGATTTTTATCTAAAAAATTATTAAGATCTGGATTTTCATTTACATATTTAATCCAATCAAAATTTTTTTTGATATTTAATAAATTTTTAAAATTATCTTTTAATTTATTTAAATTTTCATTATTATTATTATTTTCATAAATTAAATTATTATTCAAAAGAGAATCATTTGTTGTTGAAATAATATTATTATAAAAAAAAACTCTATTTTCATAAATTCCATAATTTAACCAATGATTCCATAATTCTTCTTGTGTTTTTAAACATTTTAAATCAGGATATATTTTTTTATAAGTCTCCCAATCAAAGTCATTATAATTTTTTTCCATTAATTATATTATATATTATTATTTATAATATAATAATGTAAAAAATTATTTATATTATGTATATAATGAAAACTATTATACATGTTTGGACACATGAATTTAATATAAATAAAGAACATTTACTAAAATATAATTATTTAAATGAAAGTGAATTCTATTTTGGTTTAGGTGATTTAATAAGATCTACTATTCAACTTTATGAGTTGTCTAAAAATATGAACTTTAATTTGATCATTGATTTACAACATCACCCTATATCATCTTTTTTAGAAATACAAAAAACAAAATATAGTAACTATGTTTTAGATAATAAAAATAATGTAGATTATGTTTGTTATGGTGCTTTGGAAGATTATATTAATGAAACTAAAAAAGATATATCATTAATATTGACCAATGATTTTTTTAATGGTACAATTAGTAATGATTGTAAAGAATTTATTAAAAATTTGTTAAAACCTACAAAAGAGTATCAAGAATATATTAATTATCTAATGTCAAGCGTATCTTTTAAAGATAATTATAATGTTATTCATTATAGATTAAATGACGATGAATTTAAAAATAAGGGTTCTTCAAAAGATTTAAGTTTTTTGAATAATATAACAAATAGTTTAAATAAAAATAAAGATGATAATGATATTTTAATAACAGATTCATTATTGTTTAAAGAATTCGCATTTTTAAATACTGATATTTTTACATTTGATACTAAAGTATGTCATTTAGGGTTGTCAAAAGATTATTATGGTGTAAGAGATACATTATTTGAATTTATTTTGTTAACTTGTGCAAAAAAAATAAAAACATATTGTAAGATTCATAGTGTTTCAGGATTTGTGAATTGGATATCTAAAGTATACGATATTCCTATTATAATTTTGAAAGATTAAAAAAATCTATAGTTGTTTTTAAAGATTTATCTAATTCTGTGAATTCAAAATTATTAAAATAATAATCAAATTTACTTAAATTCGGCTTCATTATATTATTTTCAGTAATCATATCATTATTATTAAATATAATATTATTATTGTAATCAAGTATATTTGCTATTTTATTTGTTAATATTTCTAATGATATTGTATTATTTTTATTAAATACAATAATATTTCCTTTAATTTCTTCTTCTAAAATACATTTTTCTATTATTCTTAAAATATCATCTACAAATACTAGATTAACTAATATATTTTTGTTACAATTAATAACAACATCAGTATTTATAATTTTATTTTGTTTAATTTTATCAATCATAGATGGAACAATTCTTCCATTTATAGAAAAATCATCATAACAACCAAATATATTTGTCATTATAAGACATACTACATCTATTTTGTATTCTTTTGTAAATAATCTTATTTGTGAATCTAATACTTTTTTTGCTGTCAAGTACCCAATATTATAGTTAATAGATGTTTTTTCAATATCATTTTCATCATAATTTGGATGTATATCATTACCAAATAATCTATAAGATGAAAATAATATAATTTTTTTAATATTTAAACATTTACATGAATTTAATATATTTTTATTTAAAATTATGTTTTCATTTAAAATATCAAAATCATTAAAATTTTTATTTTTTATTGAACTACCTACAATTCCACAACAATTAATAACTATTTCAGGATTTATTTTTTGTATAGATAATTTTAATAATTCAATATTTTTAAAATCTACATCTTTTCTATCCAAAGAATAAATTTTGTAGTTTTTTTCAAAGTTTTTTTTTATATTTTTACCAATAAAACTTGTGGAAGCTAAAATTAAAATTTTTTTTTCCATGATAATATAAATATATGTTTGAAGTTATTAGTTTAAACGAATCAAAAAATTTAGCAAAATCGTTAAACGTTATTATTTATGGAACGATTAGAGATATTGAAGAACATTTTATAAAATCTTTTACAAATATCGATTTATTGTGTAATTTTTTTAATAATGTTTATATAATCATTTTTGAAAATGATTCAAATGATAATACAAGAAATATTTTAATTAATTGGGCATCATACAAAAATATAAATATTAATAAAAAACTTATATTAGAAGAAAATTTAAATAGTGTGTTTCCATTAAGAGCACATAGATTGGCCTATTGTAGAAATAAAATTTTAGATTTTATATTTGATAATAATTTAGATACAACTTATCAGTACGCAATACATTGTGATTTGGATGATAGATTTTGGTCATTAGATTATGATTCAATACTGAATTGTTTTCAGTATGATTTAAATAATTGGAATGCTATGTTTCCAATAAATTCAAATTATTCTTATTATGATTTTTGGGCTTTAAGATGTAATGAGACATGGTTTAATAAAAACATATTTTGCTGTGAAATAGAAAATAATGAAACATATAAAGAATATGAAAATCATATATTAGAAATGAGTAATTTTTTATTTAATAAGAAAAATAAATTAATAAATGTTAGTTCAGCTTTTAATGGTATAGGAATATATAAGTTAAGCTCAATAAAATATTCTAGATATAGTGCTAATTATGATTGTGGTAAATGTTACGGAAAACAAATGGGTTGTCATGAAGATAATGATCATATAGGATTACATAAAAGTATGGTATCTAATAATTGTAAATTGTTTATTAATACAAAAATGATATTAGAAAATAAAAAAAAAGATGCTTTAAATTATTCAGAATTTATAATAAATCTAAAAAATATACCTGATATAAAAAAAAGTGTATTAAAATATGTATTATATTCAAAAATAATAGAAACAAAATATTTATGGTTAAATTTTTCTAAAAATTTAGGTGTTTATGAAAATGTTTTAAGTAATTTTACTAACAATAAAGTTTTTTCATTTTGTAATAATGATAATAATTTATATTCAAATAAATTAATAAATGATAATGTAACTAAATATATAGGCGATTTATCTAAAAATGTATATACTTTTATTAGAAACAATAAAGATGATTTAATTTCATTTATTCATATTGATTTTAATGATTATCATGATAGCAAAAATATGTTTGAAAAATTATACAGAAGAATAAATAATGGTTGTGTAATTGTTATAAATAAATTTATAAATTTTGATGAATATTTGATGAATGATTTACATGCTTTTTATGAATTTACACAAAAATATAATATTAAATTTGAATATATAGGAATTAATGGTAAATTTTCAACAATAACTACCAATAATCATTGTGATACAAGTGTTGCTATAAGAATAATAGATAACCCATATTTATCAAATATAAAAATAACAGAACATTTTTTTATTTACGAAGATATTTATATTAATTTTGATTGGGTTGTATATCTTGAATCAAATAAAGATTTAATTAATATTGAAACTAAGGAAGAAGCTTGGTATCATTGGTATTATCATGGAAAAAACGAAGGTAGAAAACTTCCAGTTATCGATAAAAAAATAATAACAAATTTTAATTGGGAAAAATATTTAGAAAGTAATAAAGATTTAAAAGATTTAAAAACAGAAGAAGCATTAAACCATTGGATAAATTATGGTAAAAATGAAAATAAAAAATATTATGATGATGATAATCATGAATTGAGTGATTTTGATTGGGAAAAATATTTAGAAAGTAATAAAGATTTAAATGATTTAAAAACAAAAGAAGAAGCATGGAGTCATTGGATAAATTATGGTAAACCTGAAAATAGAAAATATTATGATAAAAACAACGTACAAAATTATGAAAAAAATGATATGTATACAAATTTTCATTGGAATAAATATATAAAAAAAAATATAGATTTAAATCATTTAAAAACAAAAGAAGAAGCATGGCATCATTGGATAAATTATGGGGAAAATGAAGAACGAAAATTTTACTTTAAAGTATTGGACAATTTAGATGAAAATTTTGATTGGGAAACTTATATAAATAATTATGAAGATTTAAATCATTTAAAAACAAAAGAAGAAGCATTGCATCATTGGATAAATTATGGGAAAAATGAAGGTAGAAATGTTATAGATATAAATAATAATTGCATAAAATTTTATAATTTTGATTGGAAGTATTATATTGAAAATAATAAAGATTTAAATCATTTAAAAACAAAACAAGAAGCATGGTCTCATTGGTTTAACATAGGAAAACATGAAAATAGAATATGTAAGAAAAAATTAAAAAAAACATATTTATTTTTATAAATATATATACTTAAATAAATTTTAATATTATTATAAAATATGGATTGGATAGAGTTTGAAAATATTTTATTTGATAAACCTATACATACAATTAACAATAATTGTTCTAAAAATATAGTATTATTTGGTTCTTGTCATATGGCTACAATTGGATACATGGTCAACAAATTTTTAAATTATGAATATAATGTTCATATAATAATATCATGGTTTTTTGAGAAAAAAGGTACAATAAATTTTAATATGAATAAAATAAAGGATAAAATAGATGATCTTATTTCAAAATGTGATGTTTTTATTTATCATCCTCATATAAATGATTATTCTGTTAATGCAACAATATTACCTTCAATTACAAAAGAAAATTGCTTAAAACTAATTTTACCCAATTATCGTTTAGTATATACAAATAAAACTGAAGATTATGAAAATTCTTTAAATATATTAACCTATCATATTTTAAATAGTAGTTTTCCAGAATTTTATTTTTTAATTGAAAATCACAAAAATATAATGTTTTTTAATACTTCAGATCATCCCACTCATTATTTATTATTTTTGCAAAGCCTAGCTTTAAGAAATAGAATATTAAACAATGGAGAAAATATTAATATTCATAATTATTTTAGTAAAATAAATAGAGACTATTTTAGATTATTTGATAATTCTTATGTCTATTTACCTGGTAGAGAAATGATTACAAAAAGTATAAACCATAATACAGGTATAAATCTTAATGCCGATTATTTTGATTGATTTATCATTTAAATTATATTATTTAAAAACTTACTTAAACATTATCATTTATTGAAAATTTAGGAATATAATATTACATAATATTATATGTCTACAAAAAAAATTTTAATCACTGGTGTAACTGGTCAAGATGGATCGAATATGGTTAGATTTTTACTTAAAAATACGTCTTGTATTATTTATGGTGGCATACGTAGATTATCTGTTAAAAATCACGAAAATATTGCTGATATTAAAGACCCTCGTTTTATTTTAGTAAATTTAGATATTTCAGATCAGCAATCTATTATTAATATTATTAAAAAAAATAAACCTGACTACGTAGTAAATTTTGCTGCTCAAAGTTTTGTCGGTGAATCATGGAATACCCCTGTTCATACATTTACTACTAACACATTACCAATTATTTATTTTTTAGAAGCTATACGTGAATATGTTCCAAAATGTCGTTTTTATTCAGCGGGTTCAAGTGAAGAAATGGGTGATATAGATTATTCACCTCAAGATTTAAAACATCCTATGAAACCAAGAAGTCCTTATGGAGCTAGTAAATGCGCTGCTAGACATTTAGTGAAAGTTTATCGCGAAAGTTATGATTTATTTGCAATTCATTGCATTCTTTTTAATCATGAGGGTACAAAAAGAGGAAAAGAATTTGTAACACGCAAAATTACATCTAATATTGCTAGAATTAAAAAAGAAATTGAAAATAATCAGCAAGTAACACCATTTGATTTAGGAAATATTTATGCGATACGTGATTGGAGTGATTCTGAAGATTTTGTAGAAGCAGTTTGGATAATGTTAAATCAAGACAAACCAAGAGAATATGTTTTAAGCTCAAATGAAATACATTCAGTTAAAGAATTTATTGATTTAACTTGTAAATATGCAAATTTAGATGTAGAATGGAAAATAGATGATGAAAACCCTTTAAATACAATTCTTTTATGTAAAGATCAAGTTATATTAAAAATAAATGATGAATTATATAGACCTGCAGAGGTAGAATTATTATATGGTGATTCAACAGAATCTAGAATAGCATTAAATTGGGAACCAAAAGTTTCTTTTAATGAACTTGTCAAAAAAATGATTGATAATGATATAAAATTATTAAATTAAAAAATTTTATTTTAATATATAAATGAATAAAATTCCACCTGACTTTAATTGGCTAATTTATTTAAAATTAAATCATGATTTAAACCAAAATACGAGTGAAATAGCATCAAAAAATCATTATATAAACAATGGTTTTATCGAAAAACGAAAATATAAAATAGATTTGCCTGTGAATTTTGATTGGAAATTATATCTAAAATTAAACAGCGATTTGAATCAAGATTCATCTTATAAAGATATAGTTTTTCATTATAAAAATTATGGGTATTTTGAAAATAGAAAATATGATTTAGATATTCCGGAAAATTTTGATTGGAAATTATATCTAAAACTAAATCCAGATGTGAACCAAGATTCAACTTATGAAGATACTATTTTTCATTATAAAAATTATGGATATTTTGAAAATAGAAAATATGATAATAAAAAAAATGTATATCATATAAGTCATAATTTTGGTGGAGGAACAAATGTTTATATTGAAAATATGTGTAAAATATTTGATAATTATAATCATATATTAATATATATTATAGATGATACCAATGTATTAGTCAATAATAACTTAATCAATAAAATGGAATTACAACATATTATAAAAAATGAACAATTATTAGTAATTCATAATTTAATATTTTTAGAAAATTCCAAAATTAAATTATGTTATAAAACTTTAAATTTAATAAAAGAGATTGAAATAAAAAAAATATTTATAGTTCATGATTACTTTTTATTTGACCCAGAAAATCCAAATCCAATAAAAAATACCGACAAATCTTTATTTTTAAATAAAGAAAAAATAAATGAAATTAATAATATTTTATCTATTTTTGATAAAATCTTTTTTAATAGTAAAAATTGTTTCGATAATTTTACAAAATATCTATCAAATATAAATATAAATAATTCTCACATATTGAATTCTGTTCCAGATATATTTTACTATAATAAAAGAATTTATCCTAATAAAAAAAATAAATATAATATTGGAATTCTGGGTGATCTTACTGCTATTCATAAAGGTTCATATTTATCTGAAAAAATTATTAACTTTTTTGATAATCATAATGCAAAATATAATTTTATAATATTTGGAAATTCAAACTTTAAAAAATCAAATTTAATTGTTACAAACGAGTATAAAAATAAGAATATTTTTAAAATGATCAATAACTACGATATTGACTTTTTTATATTTCTATCTACATTTGAAGAAACGTATTCTTTTACTTTATCAATTGCTATAAATACTGGATTGCCAATTATTTATAATGACATAGGATCTTATAGTGAGCGTTTAATCAATTATGATAATTGTTACCCATTTACAGAAAACAATTATAGTATTATTTTAAATATATTAACTGATATAGAAAATAGTAATAATTTTATAAGATCAGATAAAAAAATAGATATAGATTATCCAAATTTATACAATTATCTTCCAGAATTTTCAAATTTTTTAGAATCAAAATTTGATGCGAATGAAATAGAAAAAAAATTAGAAAATGGTAATATTTGTTTTATTCATTTTTACAATATAAATGATGAAAGTATAGAAATTTTTAATGATCAAATTAATTATATAAAAAAATCTGGTTTGTATGATAAATTAGATTTTATTTTTGTAATACTTATAGGTAAAAATTTTTTATTTAATGATTACAAAATAAAATTGCTTTATTACAAAGAAAATAATTTTGAAAATAATTTTTATGCTATTGAATTTATAAAAAAATTTACAGATAGTATTTCAAAAAATATAAAAATACTATATCTACATACACAAAAATTTATAAATAATACTTTTTCATTTAGAAAATATATAGAATATTTTTTAATTGAAAAATATAATTTGTGTCTTACCGGATTAAATAGTTATAAATGTGTTGGGGTAAATCCACAATTTTGTTATGATAATAATAATAATAATAATAATAATAATAAAAATTATTTTTCTGGTAATTTTTGGTGGTCAAATTCTAATTATATTAAAACATTAAATTACTTAGATAATATTAATATTAATAAAGAAGATACTTATTTTGACTATAATTGGTTAATTGGCAATTTAGAAAAGAATGATTATAGAAATTTTTTATATTTAAATAATGCAAAAAATAGTAGTTATGACAATGAATATAATTTAGAAATTATAAAAACAAAAATTACTAATAATTTAAATACTAATTACATCAAAAAAAGAAAAATCTATGCTGTATATTTTATATGCTGTTTAGGAAATTATTTAAATATTATAAATGAACAGATAAATAAATTATTTGCATCTGGATTATATGATATTACCGATGAAATTTTTTGTTTTGTATGTCTTGAAAAACTTGATTGTATTCATTTATTAAAAAAATATAAAAAAATAACTATTATTTCATCAAATGAAAATTTATTTGAAAAATTTGCATTAAATAACTTTAAAAAATATGTTTCAGGAGATTATTATTTATATTATATGCATACAAAAAGTATAACTAGAACTGAAAATATTTTCAATGATTGGAGAATTTTATGTGAATATTTTACTATAGAAAAATGGAGAATTGCAGTAGAGTTTTTAGAATATTATGATTGTTATGGAACATTATTGAAAAATTTTCCAAAAAAACATTTTTCTGGTAATTTTTGGTGGTCAAAATCAGAACATATTAATACGTTAAAAGATATTAATGATGGTTACTTATCATGTGAAATGTATATTTGTTCAAATATTAAAACAAATTATGTATCTATTTATGAAAGTGATTTTAATATTAGTTATAATAGTTATCCTATTTCTATTTACAATGTAATAAGTGATTACAATTTAGTAAATAATTATTCTATTATACCTGATTTTAATGTTTGGGATATTAAATGTATAAATTTATGTGGAGATATAGATAAAAATGATGAGCCACCAATTATTGAAAAATAAATTAGTTGAAAAACAAAAAATTATAAAATATTATATTTTATATGAATAATATTTTACCTGAAGACTTTGATTGGAATGTTTACAAAAGTTTAAATCCGGATTTAATAAATTTTAATGAAAAAGAAATATTAAACCATTATCTTCATTATGGATTTTATGAAAAAAGAAATTACAAAGTTACAATTGAAAGCAAAAAAAATATAATTTTAATTACATCAAAAATATATGTTTCAAATAACAAATTTTCTTATACAAATAATCGTAGTATTTATACTCCAGAAGAAAGATTTAATCAAACATTTCAAACTATTGTTTCTATTAACAAATATATTCCAAACCCATATATTATACTTTTTGATAACTCTGTTTTTACAACTGAACAATATAATTTTCTAAATAATAATGTTGATAAATTTATAAATATTACAGATGACAAATTATTAAATTTTTATACAGATGAATACCAATATAAAGCTTTTTCTGATATTTACCAACAATTAACATTTTATAATAATTTTTTAAAATCTATAGATTTAACAAGTGTTAATAATTTTTTTAAAATATCAGGTAGATATTTAATTAATGAAACTTTTGATTATAATCAATTTGATAATGAAGATATTATTTTCAAAAAAAATAATGATATTAAATATAAAGAATATTATTATACATGTTTTTATAAATTAAATTCTAATTCTATTCATCAATATTTTGATATATTAAAAAAATTATTAGAAGAAAAAGCATTATATGAAAATATTTATTCTGATTTAGAAGTTATACTTCCAAATTTGTTTAAAGATAAAATGAAAGTTATAGATAATCTAGGTATTACTCAATTAATTGCTGTATACAATTATGTAGATGATATATAAATTTAAATACTAAATAATTCTGTACTTTTTGATTTATTTATACAATTAGCATTTATAATTTGAGAAAATGAACTTACCCAACAACCTATAAAACTATTACTATCAATTGCTATTATTAAATCTATAATTGCTATTAATTCTCTATTTTTTTTTATATAATTTGGTATAAAACAATTTCTTTTATCACAAATATTTTGATTATTTTTTATTAGTTCGTTATAAAATCCTAAATTAATTTTGTTTGAATAATCTAAAATGCCTGAACAAATATATATTTTATTATTAGTACTATTAATTTTATCTAAATAAAAGTTTAATAATGTTTCATTATATTTATCTATTGTTAAATTATAACAATTTGAAAAATGAATTAATGCGTCATCTTCAATACGTAAATGAATTGATGTAAATTCTGTTAAATTTAATTGTTTTTTTAAAGAATCTTTTAAATCATAAAATGTTTTTTTAAAAAATATATTTGTTATTAATAAAAAATATAAATTATTAAAATCATTAGAATCAATGTTAAATGATAATTCAAGTGATAATGAAACAGGATTACCTACAAATAATACATCTTTATATAAAGTATTTTCAATTTTATCATTTATGAAGAAGCTAGATGGAATGCCATCATATTCTATATCTACGATTTTATATTTTTCTATATTTGATATTATATTAGGATCTATATTTTTATCAATTCTTACACTTAAATTACCATATTCAAAAAAATGATTCATTCTATCTATGTCTAAAATATTGTTTATATCAGTTATTCTATTACTATCTAAATCAATTTGAAAACCATCAATATATACTCTTCTATTGTATTTTATGCCTAATAATAAAGTTTTAACAATTGATTGTAGTTGGTTACATAATCCTATTCTTGGTTGAACAATAAACATATATATTATAATATTTATTTTTATACTTTTTATACTTTATAAAAAATATAATATGATTACAAACTATTTTAATTGAAATCTTCAGGTTTTATTAATCTAAAAGGTCTTATTTTGTATAATTTTTCTTTTAATTCATCAAAATCATCATTCGGTCTTTTTTTAAAAGTTGCTTTTGTTCTATAACCTGTACCATCATTACCTATTCTATTATCATCTGGTGTTGATTCTAATGAACTAATGTAATAATATGCTATTGTTTTTCTTAAAATACCTTCAGGACAATTAATTAATTCGGGTAATCCATGCCATGATATTTCATTTGTTTTAAAAATAAGAGCATTATTAAATATTACTTTAGATTTTGAAACACAATTTGATAAATTTTTATCCCATAATTGAGTTTCACCATTCCATTCATCTTGC
>Ga0007873_1000229_pt1 | contig 16547 bp, 17 predicted proteins | sample CryBogCBH26May08_FD_71228 | JGI IMG/M metagenome (GOLD analysis project Ga0007873, IMG submission 71228) | Freshwater microbial communities from Crystal Bog, Wisconsin, USA - CBH26May08 | ecosystem: Environmental > Aquatic > Freshwater > Lake | place: Crystal Bog, Wisconsin, USA | collected...
TGACCGAACTGGGCATCACCTCGGTAGCCGTGCGCGGCAAAGGTTATAAGCTGGATAGGCCGTTGCAACTGCTGGATGCACAGCACATTAACAACTTGCTCACCGCCCAAAACCAGGCATTGATACAAACTTTGCAAGTCGTGCCGCATATTGCCTCGACCAACAGCTATTTGCTGGAACTGGGGCGGCAAAACCGCACTGGAGCAGTTTGTTTTGCCGAACAACAAAGCGCCGGTAAAGGGCGGCGCGGACGGCACTGGGTGTCACCTTTTGGCAGCAACATTTACCTGTCCATTTTGTGGCGTTACGAACTGCATGGCCCTGATGTGCTGTCCGGTTTAAGCCTAGCTGTTGGCGTGGCGGTGGTACGGGCATTAGCATCACTGGGTATAACTGGCGTGGGGCTAAAGTGGCCTAATGATCTGATACACCAAGGCAAAAAATTGGGCGGTATACTAATCGAAGTGTCCGGCGAAAGTGCCGGGCCTTGCTATGCCGTGGTGGGTTTGGGCCTGAATGTCCATTTAGCCGCCAGCCAAGCCAGCGGCATTGATCAGGCATGGACGGATATTAGCCAGATATTGGGGGCGGCAAACAGCCTATCCAGAAACAGGCTGGCAGCAAGCCTGTTGAACGAGCTATTACCGGTTATCAGCCAATTTGAACACACCGGATTGGCGGCTTATTTAGCGGAATGGCGCCGTTATGATTGCCTAAACGGACAAACCGCCAACTTGTTTGTCGGCAACCAGCATTATTCAGGCACTGTGTTGGGCATTGATAACAACGGCTTATTGCTATTTGCCAAAGCGGATGGCAATCCACAAGCCTTTGCTTCGGGCGAAGTCAGTTTTAGCGGACTATGACGAGTTTCCAAAAAAGATGAACGCCAGCCTGAATTTACTGGTTGATTTTGGCAATAGCCGGGTCAAATGGGCCACCTCGCAAGCGGGGCAGCTCAGCAACCAATTCTGCCTGGAAAACGACCAACTCAGCATTGCCACACTGCTTGCCCAATGGCACTGCTTGCCCGAACCAGAATACATCGGGTTGGCTTGTGTCAGCTCGCCGCAAAGCCTTGGCATTGCCAAAGCCGCCGCAGCGGTCTGCTGGCCCAAGGCAAAATGTGTGGTGGCCCATGCCCAAGCAGAAGGTTTTGGTGTCCGCAATGCCTATCTACAACCGGAAAAACTGGGCGTAGACCGCTGGCTGGCATTGATAGCCGCAAGGCAAGCCTTGCAGCCAGTGTGTATTGTCGATTGTGGCACCGCCATCACCCTGGACTTGCTCGACGGGCAAGGCCAGCACCTAGGCGGGCTGATCTGCCCGGGCCTGTCACTGATGAAACAAGCCTTGTCCCAAGGCACTGAAGCCTTAGCGTTTGATAGCCAGCAATTCCCCCTACAGCCCGCCAACTTTACCCAAGCAGCCATTGACAGCGGCAGCCTGTTTGCCGCCATTGGCTTGATTGAAGCGACACTAGCCAGACAACACAACCATTTTCAGCTAATTTTAACAGGCGGTGATGCCCAACGCATTGGCGATAAGCTAAGCCTTGGCTATACCATCGATAAGGATTTGGTGTTGCGCGGGCTTGCGTTGCTGGTTGTCAAGCTAACCTTGACCCGATAAATCGGCATTACAGGTTTGGCAGCAGAGTTCACAGGAATACGCAGTTTGAATGGATAATCAACTAATTTTGATGGATAATGACCCGCTATTATTCGATGAAACCTAGATTTGGCTGTAATGAAAAACAAGATAGAAAACCTACTCCTGCAAGCGGTTGCCACACTTAAAACCGACGGTGTCCTTAGCCACGGAACTGACCCGACTATCAGCATTGAGCGGACCCGCGACCCGCAACACGGTGATTTTGCATCTAATCTGGCCTTGGTGTTGGCCAAACAAGCCCAACTCAACCCTAGGATGCTGGCAGAAAAGCTCATCGCCGCTTTGCCGACCGACCCGGCCATCAGCAAAATTGAACTGGCGGGGCCCGGCTTTATCAATTTTTTTATCGACAAAAGTTCGCAACTCCAAATTATCCGGCAAATCCTCGCCGACGGCCCCGCGTTCGGCTTAAGCAACATCGGTGCCCGCCAAAAAGTGCAAGTGGAATTTGTCTCCGCCAACCCCACCGGCCCGCTGCATGTCGGGCATGGTCGCGGTGCCGCTTATGGCTCTGTGGTGGCGGACTTGCTGGAAGCGGTCGGCTTCAACGTACACCGTGAGTATTATGTCAACGATGCGGGTAGGCAAATGGACATATTGGCCACCAGCATCTGGCTGCGATACCTGGAAGCAAGTGGCGAAGCGCTGCCCTTCCCCAGCAACGGCTACCGGGGCGATTATGTCCGCGACATTGCCTGGCAAACCCATCACACGGCAGGCAATGATTACCGAAGACCCGCCGAACTGGTGCTGGAAGACCTACCCCTGGATGAACCCCAAGGCGGCGATAAAGAACTGTATATTGATGCCATGATCGCCCGCGCCAAAACATTATTGGGGCCAACCTTATACCGCGACTTCTTTGCCATTGGCCTTGATTCCATCCTCGACGACATAAAAGACGATCTGCACGAATTTGGCGTCGATTACCAAGAATGGTTTTCAGAACGGCAGTTGATGGACGATGGCTCAGTCGAAGAAGCTTTAGGGCGTTTACGCGCCAGCGGGCATTTATATGAGCGGGATGGTGCCATTTGGTTTGCCTCCAGCCAACTGGGCGACGAAAAAGACCGGGTGGTGGTGCGCGAGAACGGCCAATACACCTATTTTGCTTCCGACATTGCCTACCACCACAATAAGCTGGCCCGTGGTTTTGACCTGATCATTGACATCTGGGGAGCCGACCATCACGGCTATATTCCACGGGTACGGGCCGCCATGCAAGCGCTCGGGGCGGACGACAACAAGCTTAAAGTATTGCTGGTGCAATTTGCCACCCTTTATCGTGGCGACGAAAAAGTGCAAATGTCCACGCGCTCAGGCGAATTTATCACACTCAGGCAATTACGTAACGAAGTGGGCAAAGACGCCGCGCGATTTTTCTATGTCATGCGCCGCTCAGAGCAGCACATGGACTTCGACCTGAAACTAGCCACCTCAAAAAGCAACGAAAACCCGGTATTTTATGTACAATACGCGTACGCACGGGTATGCAGCGTGTTACGGCAACTGGACGAAAAAAACTGGGAACGCAACCCCAATTTAGGCTTGGACAACTTGGCGATGCTCACAGAAACGCACGAAAGCGATCTGATGGCCACGCTCAGCCGATACCCGGAAACCCTGCAACGGGCAGCACTCAATTATGAACCGCACCAACTGATCCAGTACCTGCGCGAATTGGCAACCGAATTCCACACCTACTATAACGCCCACCAATTCTTGGTTGACGATGCCAAGCTGCGCAATGCCCGGCTCAACTTGATATGTTCCGTCAAACAAGTGCTGGCAAACGGCTTGCACCTGCTCTCGGTTGACACGCCAGAATCAATGTAATGGTTACAGATTACAAACACCGGGCGCAAAAAACAAAAGCCACTTACCGAAGGCGGCCACCCAGCCGCCTAAGATTGGGCAGGCTGCGTGTGCTGTTGGTTATGATTGTAATGCTGCTAATCGGCCTCGCCCTTTGGTTTTTTTATTGGCACATTACCGCCCCTAAGCCAACCGAAGCGACTCCAGCAAGCACAACAACAACCAACAAACCGGAGGACACCCAATATGTGTTCTACCACACCCTATCCCAAAAAGAAGTTGTTATCCCGGAACACGAAGCAAGAACCCGTAGCCGTGAAGAACTGTTAGGAATAGCCAAAGGTGGGCAATACATGATGCAGGCCGGCTCCTTCGCCACCACTAAAGAAGCCGATGCACTGATAAAAAAACTGGCGGCAATGGGCATACAGGCAAAAATTGATAAAATCACCGTCACCGCCAACAAAAAACTGGAAAACCTGAAGCCAGAACCCAAAACCTGGTATCGCGTTAAAATTGGCCCGTACAGTAAAATGTCCAGTGTCGATAACACCCGCTCCCGCCTAAAAAAGAACGGCATAGAAGTGAATATCACGGAAACGGGACAGTGAACCAGCCATTGTTGTATTTTTACCAAAAACTTACCTACCCCCTGTTTACCACGGGCCCAATTGGCAGCTCCCATCGCCATTTGACCGCACCCACAAACATTGCAAACCCTCTGACATGACCACAACCCAGCGCGTTCTCTTAGCGGTATGTGGCGGTATCGCCGCTTACAAAGCCGCCGAATTGACCCGCTTGCTGCGCAAACAAGGCGCTCAAGTGCGGGTGGCCATGACTGCATCGGCCCAACAATTTATCAGCCCACTGACTTTCCAAGCCCTATCAGGACATCCGGTAGCCACCGCTTTGCTGGATGCCAGCCAAGAGAACGCCATGGGACATATAAACCTGGCGAAATGGGCGGATATGTTGGTAGTTGCCCCCGCCACAGCCAACAGCCTTGCCAAATTTAGCCACGGCTTAGCCGATGACTTAGTGTCCACGCTCTATCTGGCTGCCACTTGCCCCATCTACCTAGCGCCGTCCATGAACCAAGCCATGTGGCACAAACTGGTCACCCAAGACAACATAGCGCGGCTCAAACAACAGGGTGCAATCATTATAGGCCCCGAACAAGGTGATCAAGCTTGTGGCGACACCGGCTTGGGCAGAATGGCAGAACCGGCGGCAATTTGTCAGCAACTGTTTAGCGAGACCCCACCCACAGACGGCTTATTGCAGGGCTTAACTGTACTGATTAGCGCCGGCCCCACCCGCGAAGCACTAGACCCTGTCCGTTACCTCAGCAACCGCAGTTCCGGTAAAATGGGCTACGCGCTAGCCGCTGCCGCTGTACAGGCGGGCGCTAAAGTCACCTTGGTCAGTGGCCCGGTGGCATTAACCCCCCCCGCTTATAGCGAAGTGATAAAAGTGGAAAGTGCCGCACAAATGTGCCATGCGGTATTGGCAAAAGCAGCGCAAGCTGACATTTATATCGGTGCCGCCGCTGTCGCCGATTACACCCCCTGCACTGTATTGACCGACAAACTAAAAAAACAGGGTGAAGAAACGTGCCTGAGCTTACAAAAAACCCAAGACATTTTGGCAAGCGTCGCCGCATTAACCCCCGCCCCTTTTACGGTCGGCTTTGCCGCTGAAACCAACGACCTGGAAAACTACGCGCGGGACAAACTGGCGCGTAAAAATGTGGACATGATTGCCGCCAACTGGGTCGGGCAACAGTATGGTGGTTTTGACAGTGAACAGAATGCCTTGCAAGTTTACTGGCACAACGGCCAGCAGCATTTGGCCATGACTGATAAAACAAAACTGGCAGTACAATTGATCGCCTTAATTGCAACGAGATGGCATGAAAAAAATACAACTTAAAATCCTGGACGAACGCTTAGGCGCAAGCATCCCCTACCCCGCTTACGCCACAACCGGCTCAGCCGGATTGGATTTACGCGCCTGCCTGGATGCCCCCCTCAGCCTTGACCCCGGCCAAACCGTGTTAATCCCCACCGGCTTGGCGATACACATCAACGACCCACAGTTGGCAGCGGTGATCTTGCCAAGGTCTGGATTAGGCCATAAACACGGCATTGTACTGGGCAATCTGGTCGGCCTGATTGATTCTGACTATCAAGGGCAATTGCTGGTATCGTGCTGGAACCGCAGTGACGCCGCCTTCATCATCCAAATCGGCGAGCGTATCGCGCAATTGGTTTTTGTACCTGTTGTGCAAGTCGCTTTTGAACAGGTGGAAGATTTTACCGAAAGCGACCGCGGACAAGGTGGCTTCGGGCATACCGGCAGCCATTAACCTTTATCTTTACTATCACCCTTTACACTGAACAAACTATGGACAACGCTATCCCTAGCCAAACTGAAACCGCCCACCATATTGCAGCGGTCTTAATAGAAGCCCTGCCGTATATCCAACGCTTTAAAAACAAAACCATTGTCGTCAAATTCGGCGGCAATGCCATGGTTGATGAGGCACTAAAGCACAGCTTCGCCCGTGATATTGTGTTAATGAAGCTAGTCGGGCTTAATCCCATTGTGGTCCACGGCGGCGGCCCACAAATAGGCCAATTACTGGCAAAACTGGGCAAAACCACCGGCTTTGTTGATGGTATGCGCATCACCGACAGCGAAACCATGGATGTGGTAGAAATGGTGTTGGGTGGCTTGGTCAACAAAGAAATTGTCAATCTGATTAACCAGCACGGCGGCAAGGCAGTTGGCCTAACCGGTAAAGACGGCGATTTTATCCGCGCCAAAAAAATCAACCTAAAAAAATCATTGCTGGATGATGATGCTTCAGAAATTATCGACCTGGGCCATGTCGGTGAAGTCAGCAGCATTGACCCTGCCGTTATCGAAATGCTGGGACGCAGTGATTTTATTCCGGTCATTGCCCCGATTGGGGTAGGCGAAGACGGGCGTTCTTACAACATCAATGCCGATTTAGTGGCAGGAAAATTGGCGGAAGTGCTGAAAGCGGAAAAATTGATCTTATTGACCAACACCGCCGGTATTTTGGACAAAAACAACCAGCTCCTGACCGGATTGACGGTAAAAGACATTGACGGCTTGATCGCCGATGGCACCCTTTACGGCGGCATGATACCCAAAACCACTTGCGCCACCGATGCCTTAAAAGGCGGCGTGTCCAGCGTACACATTATTGATGGACGGGTGCCGCACGCGGTTTTATTGGAATTGTTCACCGACCAAGGAGTAGGCACTTTATTGCTGAGCCGCCCGGTGGCCCGTAACTGATATAGTGCGTGTCCTTATTGTTAGCAAGGTAGCCTGGATGAAGCAAAGCGGAATCCGGGGCTTCGTAGCACAGTGTCACCCCGTATTCTGCTACGCTACACACGAACGACTTTTTTAATAATTTGAAAATAAATTGTTTTTATCGTTAGCTATCATTTACACCAACACAGATAACAGCGAAAACTGTTTCCCGCCATAATTAAAATTATGAACATCTTAACTTTTAGCGAAGCACGCGCCAACTTGAAGACTGTGATGGATGATGTTTGCAAAGACCACACCCCAAGCGTTGTCACCCGTGAAAATGGTGAACACGTTGTGATGTTGTCTCTGGCTGATTTCAATAGTATGGAGGAGACCATGTTTCTCCTAGGTTCTGCGAATAATGCCATTCGTTTAATGGAATCAATTGCCCAGCTAAGGCAGGTAAGGCCCAACCACGAACGCTAATCGGCAATGAAAAACAAGAAACAAGCTAAAAATGTTGCCGTTTCGTGGACCCCAATGCTTGGGATGACTACCTTTCAAGAAAACAGGAAAACCCGAACCACTCAAGGGAAATCTTACCGATTTCTGGTCCAGGCGCATCACACACGAGCATCGACTAGTATACTTACCGGAGGATGATGCCATTTATATCGTGTCTTGCCGTTATCATTATTAGCAGCACGTCGGCTGAGCGTAGCCGAAGCCACGCAGCGCTTCGCCCTTCGACTCCGCTCAGGGCAAGCCCCAACTCGGCTTCGCTCAGGGAACGTAAAGCGTTAACTGGGGCAGTTAAGAAAAAATTTGTTCTTTGCGTAACATCAGTTGGTGGTTAAAAACTCACCAAACTAGCCAGCTGATGCAACGGCGGCAACAGCATCATTTTTGCCAATTGCAAAAACAGCAATGCCAACATGGGGGAGAAATCCATGCCACCCAAATCAGGTATCATCCGGCGGCACACATCCAGCAAAGGTTCAGTCAGGCTCGCCAACAGTGAAGCGGCGGCATCATAAGCGCCCGGGTTGACCCAAGTCATAATCGCCCGTGCGAACACCGCAAAAATAAACACGTTAATCAGCAACGACACCAAATCCGCCAGCGACAACAATGCCAACGCGCCAACGTTCAGCGCCAACCCTTTTAACAATAAAATGCTAAAGTTTGCCATCATTTGCAATGCAACCATCAGCACAATAGAAGACGTGTCAATTTTACCCGCCGCTGGAACAAAACGGCGCAACAGGCGTAACGGCGGGTGGGTGACTTTAACCAAAAACTGGGCAATGGGGTTGTAATAAGGGGCACCGCACCATTGCAACAAAAAGCGCAACAGCACCGCCAAGATATACAACGACGACACTGTATCGATGACAAGGATAATAGGGTCAGTCAAATAATTGGCATTCATCAGATAGTTTCCTTAGATTTTGACAAGGCAATGGAACGGTCTCTTGCCGCCGTTAAAGCAGTAGCCACCAATCCAGCAAAGCCACCTTGCTGAAAAGCCAATATGGCCTGTTCTGTGGTGCCACCGGGCGAGGTAACCCGTTGGCGCAATTGTTCAGGTGACTCAGGCGCTTCCAAAGCAATTTTGGCGGCCCCTAAAGCGGTTTGCAAAACCAACAACCGCGCCGTGTCAGCTGGCAAACCCAGCTTGATGGCTGTGTTTTCCATCGCCTCCATCAATAAGAAAAAATACGCCGGGCCACTGCCGGAAACCGCCGTGACCGCATCCAATTGCCCTTCATCATCAACCCAAAGCGCCAAACCAACAGCCCGCATGATATTTTCCGCCAAATCACGCTGCATGGCACTGACATTGCCATTGGCATGTAAAGCGGTCGCGCCGGTCAGCACCAATGCAGGCGTGTTTGGCATACAACGGACAATAGCGGCACTATTGCCCAACCAATCGCTCAGGCTAGCTTGGCTGACACCGGCGGCAATTGAAATGACCAAAGGGCGGTGCTTGCCGAGCAATGGCGCCACTTCGCGGGCCACAAGCTCCATGATCTGGGGCTTGACTGCCAGCACCAGCACATCCGCCACTTCAAGCAAAGCATGGTTGTCGCTGGTCGTGTTAACCTTTAAACCGCCCGACAATGCCGCCAATGTAGCCTCATTAACATCAGACACCCACAACAATTGCGGGGCATGACCGCTGGTAATCAAGCCGCTCAACAGGCTACGCGCCATATTGCCGCCACCAATAAAACCAATTTTATGTGTATTCATCGTATCAAAAATAGTAGAGTTAGCCGGACATTTTACTGTATATAGTGTCTAGGCAGTAATTAACAAGTCCGGTAAACCCATCCACACAAAAAAGGCTCCGGCCTTGACCCATCAAAGCCATCAAAGCCATTAACCAACGAGGCATTATGAACAACAGAGAAGAACTTTCTATTGAAGTCAAAAATATACAACTGCAACTAGCCGGCTATCTGGAAAAGCATTGGCGCTTATTTTTAGCGGAAGGCATTTTCTTTATTATTCTGGGCATAGGGGCAATACTCATACCACAATTTTTTACCGAAGCCATTGTGATTTTTCTGGGTTGGCTTTTGGTTTTCGGCGGTGCCGCCCACCTGGGCCGCGCCCTGATGTTCCGGTCAATGCCCGGTTTTGGGCTATGGCTAGCCATGGGGCTGCTGCAAATAGTGGCGGGCTACCTGCTGATTGCCGACCCCTTGGTTGGCGTACTGGCCCTGACCACCCTAATGACCTTATTTTTCGCAATTGAAGGCAGCGTCAAAATAGCCTTGGCCTTGACAATGCGGCCTTTGGTACACTGGGGCATGGTGCTTTTCAGTGGCATCACCTCGCTAGTCATTGCCCTCATCATCGTCATCAGCTGGTCAGAAACAGCCCATTGGCTGCTTGGGGTGTTTTTAGGCATCAACATGATTTTTTTGGGCTGGTCTTTAGTCAATATAAGCCTGCACCATAAAACTAGCCAAGGGTAGTTTTCGCAAGGTAGCCTTGGCAACTTATTGGCAACTAAAAAGTTGCCAAGGCTATTCCAAGCGGCCCAGAAAATTAACCCGCAGGTTTTCTGATAAACAGCGCGTCACCCCAAAATTTAGGGTTTATTGCCGCAAAAACAAGATAAAAACCTTTCTCATCCAAATAAGAAATCAATTCAGGCAACCTTACCCCGCCCTTGTAGAGTTCAACATTGCTGATTTCTGTCCAAATGGCATTACAATTTAACAAAACGGCATCGGCGCCCATCAGCACCTTTTTTTCCGCTCCCTGGGTATCAAGATACAACAAATTAAAATCCTCCGCTTGTTCGTCTGGATGTAAATCCATAAATTCTGCCACCAAACTGTCCAATGTACGGGAAACCATTGTAATTTGTTGAGGCGAAAAGACCACGCCGGGGTACAATTTATGATGTTCCAGCGGCTTCAGCAGGCTAGAAGATTGCCCGCCATTACTGGCGACATTAAAATCATACTGTTCGCCTTCCTTGTCGGCACACAACGCCTGAATAGGATAAAACCCTGGGCCGCTCTCCTTAGCCCTTGCAACAAGCTTTTGAAAACAATCGTCTAATGGCTCGATTAGCAGTGCCTTTTTTACCCCTGACTCGGTGAACACCCTAAGCTCTTGGCCAATGCTGGCCCCAACCTGGATAATTCCACGGACATCAATGTTAAAAGATTTTAAACGGTTAAAAAGAGCATTCATATACGGTATCTCCTCAATGGAATATGGCAAAAATTAAAAATTAGCTTGCATTGGCATTTTTTACCCGCCATTTATTGGACACGCTTTAAGCATCGGGCAGTAAGCGCCTAGCAGCAAGAAATATGGTTGCAAACCTGCCAACAACATTAACAGCTGTAACCGCTTAATGATTGGCCTTCGACTGGATAATCCCCCCACCCAAACACACCTCGCCGTCGTAAAACACCACTGACTGTCCGGGCGTAATGGCCCGCTGCTGTCCGTCAAACAACACTTGATAACGGCCATCCGCCAACGGCTGCAATCGGCAAGGCTGGTCGGCTTGGCGGTAGCGGGTTTTTGCCGCACAACGTAGCGGTTCGTTTAAAGGCGTGCCGCTGCACCAGTCCATAGCGCCCGCCACCAGCGTATCATGCAGCATCAGCGGATGATAATGGCCTTGACCGACCACCAACACATTATTGTCCAAATCTTTTTCCAACACATACCAAGGCTCATCAGGGGCATCCTTAACGCCGCCTATCCCTAAGCCCTGCCGTTGACCCAAGGTGTAATACATCAATCCATGGTGCTGTCCGACCCATTGGCCTTCTGGGGTGCGCATCTCGCCCGGTTGGCTAGGCAGATAACGCTGCAGGAACTCCTTAAACTTACGTTCACCAATAAAGCAAATGCCGGTGCTGTCTTTCTTCTGATGGTTGGCAAAACCGGCTTTTTGCGCCAACACCCGTATCGCTGGTTTATGCAAATGACCAATGGGGAACAAAGTTCGGGACAAAGCTTTTTGCCCCATCGCATACAAAAAATAGCTTTGTTCCTTGTTGGGGTCCAGGCCTTTCAACAACCGGAAAACACCATCTTGTTCGGCGACCCGTGCATAATGCCCGGTAGCGATATGGTCGGCCCCCAAATCATCAATCGCATAATCCAAAAAAGCCTTGAACTTGACGTGCTTATTGCACAGAATATCAGGGTTAGGGGTGCGGCCTTGGGCAAATTCGGCAAGAAACACCTCAAACACTTCATCCCAATATTCGGCGGCAAAATTGACCGTTTTTAAAGGTATGCCCAGCTTATCGCAGACTTGTTGGGCATCCGCCAAATCTTGCAACGCCGTGCAATACTCGGTGCCGTCATCCTCTTCCCAATTTTTCATGAACAAACCGGTCACATTATGACCTTGTTCGGCCAACAACAACGCCGTAACCGCAGAATCAACACCGCCGGACAAGCCGACAATTATGTTTTTAACCATAATCCAGATCGAGGAAATTTTCCAACAAAGCCAGAGGATAGCGTTGCCCGCGCAAATAGTCATCCACCGCGATCAACACCAACGGGCTACGTAAGCGCAGCATATTAGCGGCAATTTCGTCACGGCTTAACCAATGGGTGGCCACAATACCCTGATCGAGCGCTTGGGTGGCATTATGGCTATGGCACGAGCCGGAAAAACACACCCGCATAAACGTGTCCTCTTGCGGATTACGCCGCCACAGCTGCACGGAAAGCACGTGTTCGGGCTCAAACTGCCAAGCCGTCTCCTCCTGCACCTCGCGCTTAATGGCGGCAATAAGGTCTTCATTTTCTTCAAAGTGTCCTGCCGGTTGATTAAACTGCAAACCACGCGGGGTTTCCTCTTCCACCAGCAAAAAACGCTGCCCGCGCTCAATCACTGCGGCTACGGTAACATGGGGTTTCCAAACCATCCGTTTAGCTCCTCTTTTAAAAACCGGACATTTTACTGGATTTAAGGATATTATGCTGGTATAGATTATCCTTAAGCGGCCAGTTATTTTTTTGCCATAAACTTGAATTGCATCGCCATAGCCATTATCTTAAAGCTAGGAAATATTTTAACCGCCCCTGATTATGTCCAACACCAACCCAAACCAAGACCATGATGACGACCTGGCGCTGCTGGAAGCCAAGCCCATCCTTAAGAGGCCACCGCTGTATAAAGTGGTATTGTTAAACGACGACTTCACACCGATGGATTTTGTCATCGAAGTGCTGATGGATTTTTTCGCCATGACCGAAGAAACGGCAACCCGCGTAATGCTGCAAATCCACACCCAAGGCATTGGCGTGTGCGGCACCTACAGCAAAGATGTCGCCGAAACCAAAGTCATTATTGTCAACGAATATTCACGTGAACATCAACACCCCTTGATGTGTGCGATGGAAGAAGTTTAAACCGGGAGTATAGCCCATGCTAAGTAAAGAGCTTGAAGTCACCTTAAACACCGCCTTCAAAAATGCCCATGACCAACGTCATGAATTCATCACGGTGGAACACCTGCTGCTGGCCTTGCTCGACAATGCCGCGGCGGAAGCGGTGATGCTGGCTTGTGGCTGCAACATAAAACTGCTGCGTGGCCAGTTGTCCCAGTTCATCAGCGAAACCATGTCACAGATTCCCCAAGGCGTGCAACGCGAAACCCAGCCCACCTTAGGCTTTCAGCGGGTGCTGCAACGGGCGGTGTTCCATGTCCAGGCATCCGACAAAAAAGAAGTGTCCGGTGCCAACCTGTTTGTCGCCCTGTTCAGCGAACAAGACTCCCACGCCGTCTACCTGCTCAATAAACAAGACGTTTCCCGGCTGGATGTGGTCAATTATTTGGCCCACGGGATTTCCAAAATTGACCCTGATGGCGGCAACAGCAGCCAACCAGCGGCGGAAACCGGCAACAGCGACAATGAAAACGCCGGTAGCCCGTTGGACAAATACGCCACCAACCTTAACGAAGAAGCCTTGCAAGGCCGCATTGACCCGCTGATAGGCAGGGCGGCGGAAATTGACCGCACCATACAAACCCTGTGCCGCCGCCGCAAAAACAACCCCTTGCTGGTCGGCGAGGCGGGTGTTGGCAAAACCGCCATTGCCGAAGGCTTGGCGAAAAAAATTGTCGAAGAAGAAGTGCCTGATGTACTGTTACACAGCGTCATTTACTCTTTGGACTTAGGGGCATTGGTGGCCGGCACCAAATACCGGGGCGACTTTGAAAAACGCCTAAAAGCCTTGGTCAACCAACTTAAAAAAGAACCTAACGCCATTTTGTTTATTGACGAAATCCACACCATCATTGGTGCCGGCTCGGCATCCGGCGGGGTGATGGATGCCTCCAACCTGATCAAACCCGCCTTGGCGTCAGGGCAATTGCGCTGCATAGGCTCCACCACCTACCAAGAATATCGCGGCATATTTGAAAAAGACCACGCACTGGCGCGCCGTTTCCAAAAAATTGATGTGCTGGAACCCTCGGTGGAAGACACCATTCTTATCCTTAAGGGCCTAAAAAGCCGCTTTGAAGAACACCACGAGGTGAAATACTCCGCCGATGCCTTGCGTCTGGCTGCCGAACTGTCAGACCGTTACATCACCGACCGCCATTTGCCCGATAAAGCCATTGATGTGATAGACGAAGCGGGTGCCAAACAACGCATGACTGCGGCAGAACACCGCAAACAACTGATCGGCACGGAAGAAATTGAGGACATAGTGTCCAAAATTGCCCGCGTGCCTGCCAAATCGGTATCCTCCAATGACATTGACAAACTGGCCAACTTGGAGAAAAATCTAAAAATGCTGGTGTTCGGACAAGACCAAGCCATATCAGCCTTGGCATCCGCCATCAAATTATCGCGGGCCGGGTTACGCGACGCACAAAAAACCATTGGCGCCTTCTTGTTTGCAGGCCCCACCGGAGTAGGCAAAACCGAAGTCACGCGCCAGCTTGCCAAAGTGTTAGGGGTGGAACTTATCCGTCTGGATATGTCCGAATACATGGAACGGCACACCGTGTCACGGCTGATAGGCGCACCCCCTGGCTATGTCGGCTTTGACCAAGGTGGTTTATTGACCGAACAAGTCAATAAACATCCCCACGCGGTATTATTGTTGGATGAACTGGAAAAAGCCCACCCTGATGTGTTCAACTTATTGTTGCAAGTCATGGATCACGGCACACTGACCGACAATAACGGACGCAAGGCGGATTTCCGCAATATAATCCTGGTGATGACCACCAATGCCGGCGCCGAAGAAGGCAGCCGCGCATCCATTGGCTTCACCCAGCAAGATCACGCCAGTGACAGCATGAAAGTCATTGAAAGAGGATTTTCGCCAGAATTCCGTAACCGTTTGGATGCCATTATCCAGTTTAAACCGCTGGACATTGCCAGTGTCGGGCATGTGGTGGACAAATTTATCTTTGAACTGGAAGCCTTGCTGGCCGACAAACAAGTCACCCTGACCTTGGAAGCCGATGCCCGCTTATGGCTGGCAGAGAACGGCTGCGACCCGAAAATGGGGGCAAGGCCAATGGCTAGGCTGATACAAGAGAAAATAAAGAAGCCCTTGGCCAATGATTTGCTGTTTGGTGAATTGGCAAATGGCGGCCATGTGCGGATTTACCTGCGCGACCAAGAACTGGCTTTTGCCATTGAAAGCAAAGAATTGAGTGTGCCTGAAAACAGCTGACCGGTTACCCGCCGCAACACGGACAGTACCGACCTAAGGAAACTGGCTTAACGCATACGGAAAGAAATGCGCCCTTTAGTCAAATCGTAAGGGGTCATTTCGACTTTAACGCTATCACCGGTTAAGATACGGATATAGTGCTTGCGCATTTTGCCGGAAATATGAGCCGTAACAATGTGACCGTTTTCCAATTGCACACGAAACATGGTATTGGGCAGGGTATCGATAACTTTGCCTTCCATTTCAATTTGATCTTCTTTAGCCATTTGTATTACCTTTAGTTATTAGAAACCCATTATAACACCAAGGCATTTAGTAACAAAAAAAGTATGGGGCTTCCTGACTTGGGCGCGCCCTGCCAAGATGTAACAAAGGCTAAAAAACTTTATACTGCTTATCTGTTATAGATTTTAACTGACATGTTGGAGGAACGACTAGTGGTATCTCTGTCTTGCCAATGTGGTTCGGGCATCGGCTACGCGCAATGCTGCGAGCCTTTCCACACTGGCGAAAAATTGCCCGAAACTGCGGTCGCTTTAATGCGCTCGCGCTACAGTGCCTATTGTTTAAGGAATAGTGACTACCTTCTGGTTACATGGGAAGCTGCAAAACGCCCAAAATCCATTGACTTTTCTAAAGAAAATGTGATTTGGTTACGGCTTGAAATTGGCGAAACCGAAAAAGGCGGCAGCAAAGACAACAAAGGCGTGGTTAGTTTTAAGGCATTTTTTAGCCAAGATGACGAAGACTTTGTTATGCGCGAAACCAGCCGTTTTGTAAAGCACAACGGCCAATGGTTTTATAGTGATGGTGTCGGCACCATCAGCAAAGTGGACATAGTAAAGGGGCAAAGCAAAAACGGCACCTGCCATTGCGGCAGCGGCAAAAAGTTCAAACGTTGCTGCGGGGCTACTGAAGCCTGATTTTTAATTATTCACCGATGTTACGCAGCAGGTTGGCTGAGCGTAGTCGAAGCCCTGTCTTAAGCGCAAGTATTGCCTGATCATTTTTTGGCTACCATTCCCCCTTCGACTACGCTCAGGGCAAGCTTTAGTTCGACTACGCTCAGGGAAGTATGGTTTTGTCTTGGCCACTCTTCCACAAACAAATGGCACTTTGTGTAACTTCAGCCGTTCATTAAGCGTGGGCAGATTTGCTTGCCCACCACAGTACAAAGCCGCATTAACCGCTTGGCGGATATGCATAAAACCCGATGGACATGACAGCCAAACAGCTTATCAACAGCCCCTGCCAGATTATCAGAAAATAATATCCTCCGTTGCCGGGTAAGCTCGCCGTAAAGATCAATATCAGCAGATTTTTCCAAGTAGCTTTTGATGCGTTCCAGTTCAGCTAAAATAACTTTGTCGCTTGGTAAAAAAGCCTCTTTGCACAAATCACCAAAAAATTGCGTGACCCTAGGATGTTGCTTGCCATCTAACCCCCTGCGTCAGAATAGTTGTCGCCTCAAATTTTTAAAGAAAATAAAATTTGAGATTAGAGATGAAAACGTATACAAAGTATTCTGAAGACTTTAAAGAGCAGGCACTGTGTAAAG
>Ga0007873_1000230_pt1 | contig 16471 bp, 16 predicted proteins | sample CryBogCBH26May08_FD_71228 | JGI IMG/M metagenome (GOLD analysis project Ga0007873, IMG submission 71228) | Freshwater microbial communities from Crystal Bog, Wisconsin, USA - CBH26May08 | ecosystem: Environmental > Aquatic > Freshwater > Lake | place: Crystal Bog, Wisconsin, USA | collected...
ATGATGAAGAAGAAGTGTGGGAAGATGAAGAGGAAGAGGAAGAAGAAAAGAAAGTAGTTAAGAAAAATATAAGTAAAAAATCTAAAATTATAAATAAAAAAAAAGAAAAAGTTAAAGTGGAAAAAATAGAAGAGAATCAAGAAGAAGAAACAAAAGAATCAAGTGAAACTTCTCATGAGACTTTAATACAATTAAAAGAACTTTTGTCAAAAAATCCTAAGGACAAATCTATTCAAAAATGTATTGATGTTTATGAAGATGAAATTAAAAAACAGAAAGAAAATAAAGGTAAAAAAGAAAAAAAGCAAAAAGCAAAAAATTTAAGAATTTTTAGAAAAATAATTCGCGATAAAAATACGATGAATGATTTTGCTTTTTATGAAAAATTGGAAATTGAAAATCAAAAAAAGTTAATAAAAGAGCTTAAAGAAATTAATAAAATTACAAGAATTGAAAAACCTTATAGAATGACACTATTGGAATCTTCTATTCCTGTAGAATTTAAAGCTGCTGCTATGAAAAAAATAAATTCATTGAAGTACATGGATCCTGGAAGTGGTGATTTTTATAAAATAAAAAATTGGGTTGATACTTTTATGCATATACCATTTACAAACTATCATACATTACCTTTATCAATTGAAGATGGTGTAGATAAATGTCATGATTTTATGGAAAACGCGCAAAAAACACTTGATCAAGCAGTTTATGGTTTAAATGATGCAAAGATGCAAATTATGCAAATGCTTGGACAACTTTTAACAAACCCTAGAGCGATTGGTAGTGCAATTGCTATTCATGGTCCACCAGGTACAGGCAAAACAAGTTTAGTAAAAGAAGGTATAAGTAAAATTTTGAACAGACCTTTTGCATTTATTGCACTTGGTGGTGCAACAGATAGTAGTTTTCTAGAAGGTCATGGTTATACATATGAAGGAAGTACATGGGGAAAGATTGTGCAAATATTAATTGATAGTAAATGCATGAACCCTGTAATTTATTTTGATGAATTAGATAAAATTAGTGATACCCCAAGAGGAGAAGAAATCGTAGGTATATTGACTCATTTAACAGATACATCACAAAATTCTCAATTTCATGACAAATATTTTGCGGAGATTAATTTTGATTTGAGCAAATGTTTATTTATATTTAGTTACAATGATGAATCAAAAGTGAATTCTATTTTGAAAGATAGAATGTATAGAATAAAAACGAAAGGTTATAATGGAAAAGAAAAAATTTGTATATCTAATAACTATTTGTTACCAAAAATTTGCGAACAAGTTAAATTTAATACAGAAGATATTATTATACCAGAAAATGTTTTAAGTCATATTATTGAATCGCATTGTAATAAAGAAGATGGTGTTAGAAATTTGAAGCGTTGTTTAGAAATTATTTATACAAAGTTAAATTTATATAGATTGATGAAGCCAGGATCAAATTTGTTTGAAGGTGAAATGTCATTACAAGTCGAATTTCCTTTTAACGTTACAAAAGATGTAGTAGATAAATTAATAAAAAAAGAAGCCGAAAATATGTCAGCGTTATGGGGATTATATATTTAATTTGAATAATATTTACACATTTACACCTTTTATCATTTAAAACACCAAATTTATATGAGATATTATAAATAATTCTTCTTGATTTTTCGCGTCTTTTTCTTTTGGTATTTTTTTCAATATATTTGATATAATTATATTTCAATCATTACTCTTTTGATGCATAATAATTATATTATAATATATGTATATATTAATGAGTTTAAGATATAATATAAAAAATAATAGAAGTAACCAAACTTATATATATTTTAAACCAACTGAAAATAATAATTTAGACGATATAAAGTTATTACTTGAAGATGATGATACGTTTTATGTATACCCTAATAATGAAAATGTAAATCCATATAACTCTTATGAAAATATAAGAGACTATATTTATAGAATTATAAAAAATCAAAATTTTTTATGTAAAGGATTAAACCCTGAATATATATTGGATTCTTTTGATAATGTAGATGCTGTAGTTGTTATTGGGTCTTCAATTAATATATTACCAAATGGAAATATTTTTGGATTTGCTTTAATAAAATTTGATGAAACATCAAATTCAATATATATTGATATTATTTGTTCTCATATAGGAATTCAAGGTGCTGGAGATATTTTAATTAATGAAATAGAGTATATAAGTGGAAAACTTTTAATGACAAAAATATATTTAACATCTGTTAAAAATGCTATTTCATTTTATAAAAAATATGGTTTTACTAAAGAGAACGAATTGTGTGATAATATGTGTCTAATGATAAAAACTATGAATAAAAAGAAAGGCGGAAAAAAAAAGAAAAATAAAAAAACGAGAAAAAAACGGAGTTTTAAATGATAAAAGGTGTAAAAACATTTAAAAGCATTTTGATATATATAAATAATAATGGATATAAATTATTTTTTATTCTTAAGAAAAAAATATAATTCAATTGTGTGTAGTATAAATTATATTATTGAATCTAATGATGAAATAATAGATTTTCAAGAAATGCATAATATAGATCCTTTAAGTTCTAAAATAGAAGATGAAATGATAAAACAAAATTTTATAAATGAAAAAAAGAAAATGTTTAAATTAATAGATTTATGTAATTCACATATTAAAACTTTATGTAACCATATGTTTATAGATGATAACATAGACATTTATCCAGAAAACTCACAAACAATAACATATTGTCAATTTTGTGAACTAAATGAAGAATTTTGTAAAAGTCTTTAAGTTGTTTTTTATATTATATTTAAATAAATTTTACTACATTGTGAAGATAAATTTCATATATTCTTTAAAAAATGTTATAAAAAGAAGTACTACATATGTAAAGGCTTGCTTTGAATTTTTTGGGCAAAGTTTTTTTGGGTTTTCATTTTTGGACATTTTTTTTGTCCATTTTTGAAAAATAAAAAATAGTTTCCCAAAAATGAAAAATTTGTGACCATAAAAAAAATTATGGTCTGAATGCATAAAAAATAATTTTAAAAATGTAATCATAATTTTTAAAATTATTTTTTAAAAAAGAATTTAGGAACTTTTTCTGTTGATTATATATCAACAAATGTCTACATTTTTTAGTTCAATAAGTTCCGCGCAATTTTATTGCGAAAAATGCAACTATATAACGTCACGAAAAAGTCAATATGATAGACATTTATCCACATCTAAACATAAAAAATCAACATTTATCAACAAAAAAGTTCCAGAAAGTTCGGCTCTATTTGAATGTGAATGTGGCAAAAAATATAAAGAACGAACTGGTTTATGGAGACATAAAAATAAAAAAATATGTTTGCAAAAAATGAATATTAACAATAAAAATATTAATATATCAGATAAAGATGAATTAATAAATTTTCTTATGAAAGAAAGTAGTGAATTAAAATATTTAGTATTGGAAGTATTAAAAAATGGGGTTTCAAATACTAATAATATTAATTGTAATAATAAAACATTTAATTTACAATTATTTTTAAATGAAACTTGTAAAGATGCGATGAATATTACAGATTTTGTTGATTCTCTCCAATTACAATTATCTGATTTAGAAAAAGTTGGAGAAGTTGGTTATATTGAAGGTATTTCCAATATAATCATAAAGAATTTGAATGCATTAGATGTAACACAAAGACCTATACATTGCACAGATAAAAAGAGAGAAACAATGTATATTAAAGACGAAGATAAATGGGAAAAAGAAAATGTAACTAAAATAAAAATGCATAAAATGGTTAGAAAGGTTGCAAATAAAAATATAAATCTTATTACAGAATTTAGAGAGAAATATCCAGATTATAAAAAAAGTACTTCAAAAACATCAGACCAGTTTAATAAAATTATAATAGAATCTATGGGAGGAAGTGGAGATAATGATTTTGAAAAAGAAGAAAAAATTATCAAGAAAATCGCAAAAGAAGTTTTTATCGATAAAGATATTTAGAATACTTTATTTACCAAATAGTATTTGTATTGTGCCACCACATATCATCACCTGTTTTAACATCATATAATGCTCTAAAAATTTTAGATCTAGATAAAGGAATGTTACATCTATATTTATCAAGAGGATGAGGATTTGTTTTTAATTGTGCAGCTAATGCTTTCTTTTCTACTTTTTGTCTTTGTTGAAAAGCATAATATGTATAAAATGCTTCGTAAGATAAATGACGAATAGGGATTAAATCATTATTTTTATCTTGAAAATTTCTTAAATATTCATCACATATAGCTAATCCAGAAATATCAGCTAAATCTTCACCTATGCCAATAGATGCATCAAATTTAATACCATCTCTTGCAGCAAATTCTTCATATTGTTTAATTACATCTTCTTGAATCGTTTTATATTTTTTTTTATCAATTGGTGTCCACCAATCATATAAATTACCATCATAACCATATTTACTACCAGAATCATCAAACCCATGTGACATTTCGTGTCCAATAGTATCTCCAAAATGTGCAAGATTGTATTCAATGCCTCTTTCATCTAAGTCGATAAATGGTTTTTGAATATATCCCATATTAATGTAAATAGAGTTTTTAGTTGGCGTATAAGAAGCATTTACAATATATGCTTGAGTACCTATCATTTTAACTGGATATTGAGTCCAATCCATTATAGGAATATCGATAATATTTTTGCCTTCTAATTCAATAAATTTTATATGTCTCCAATTATTAATTTTTTGTAAGTTATCATATAAATATGATCCATAATTTAATGAGGGATCTTCTCTCAAATTTTCAGGTTTACCATAAATAAATTTAAAATGTTCTAATTTTTTTAAAGCATACTTTTTAGTTGAAGGTTGCAACCAACTATTATGTGTTAAAATACGTTTGAATACAATTCTAAAATCTTCGCACAATATTTTTAAATATTGCATAAATTGTGGATTTTCAAATTTCTTTACGTATTCATTTGTTAAAAAGGTATTAAATGGAACAGACATATATAATGATGCACTTACTGCATCAGTTTTATTTATTAATTCTTGTCCGCGTTCAAAACTACCATAAAATTTAAAAATTATATTTTCCCAATCACGAGTAATTCTTACAATTCTTTTTAATAAAATATGAAGCCAATAAGTTTTCCATTTTGGTGTATTCCAGTTTTCCAAAAATACTTTTGTTGCACATTTTAAATAATTTAAATTATAAGTAATAAAATATTCAGGAGTTTTTTTAAAACCCATATGTTTTGACAATTCACGCCAGTCGAAACCATATTTTGTTAATGCTTCATTTGTATATACTTTATTATAGTTATTAGCAATTTTTTGAGATATATTATTACAACTAAAAGTATTTATTAGTTCTAATTCTACATCTAAAATGTATTGAGGATTAAAATTATTTTTGCCTAAGCAAACATTAAAAATACCTTTAGCACTTTTTAAAAAATTTTTTTTATAGTTATTTTTATATTTTGTATCTATTCCATCATTAAAATATATACTTAAATCTATAAATGTAAAATGGTGAGGATTTATATAACATCTATAAGTATTTACATTTTTCTCATCTGGGTTTAATGACCATACTAATGGTGCATCATTACATATCATTTCATCATTATTGAAAAAAGCAAGTAATTTCCATGGATTATTTTCTTTAAAAAGATTTTCAATTATAGAAACAGAATCTATGGCTAATTTTTTGGAATATGATTTAGGATTCATATTAATAACTGAATTATAAAAACTTTTAAGATTTTTAGATAACTTATTTTTATTATTTTTGATATATTCTAAAATAATTTTATCTAGTTCATGATAAACTTTATCTTGAGTTAATCTAAAATCATCAACTTGAACAATGTATTTTTGTTGTTGTTCTACACTTATATTTTTTAACCATTGATAGTTTATATAATCATAAAAATCATTTTGAGGTTTAATACTATTTGGTGAAAATTTACTTAATAATTGTTTAACAAATTCATTTTTTCTTATAACATTTGTTTTTAATTGTGATTTTGATAAATTTTTACTAAACTCTGCTTCAAATGGTTTTAATCCAATTGTACAAATTGTTGATGTTTTATTTTTATGTGTTTTATTTTTATGTGTTTTATTTTTATTTTTTTTGTTCTTTAAAGTTGTAGGCATTAAATATATAATATATTTTTATTATATTTTTTTTATTATTTTAATAATCAGAATAAGGGACATTATTTCCACCACGTAAAATTAAATAATTATATTGATCTCCTGTCATACAAGCGCAACCATTACTATTACTATAAGTATTTGGACAACATTCTGGTTTAAATGGTGTATTAAAAAATAAATCCATTTCTTCTGAAGGTAAAGGAACAGGCTGTTTAGGTCTGTTTAAAAATGCTTTTACTTCAGGACTATAAGATTTACCAGGGGTAACAACCATATTAGGACTATTCCAAGAAGATGTATTTATAGGATTATTATTTGAACTTAATGAATATGGTGAATATTCTCCTATACTTCTTTGTAAACCTGTAAATCCTTCTTTAGGTTTTACATCACTTGTTTTGCTAGGTTTTTCAGGCGTTGTTGATCCTGGTGCTCCACTAGGTGGTGTTGGATCTGTTTTTTCTTTAGATGGTGGAATAGTTGTAGGCAATGATGGTAACTCTAACCCTTCTTTTTTATGATTATTTTTATTTTTGTATCCTTCTTTTTTATGCTTATTTCCAAATCCTTCTATTAAAGCATATGGATTATTATGACATCCGCAATATGTATGACCAATTAAAATTAAAATAATTACAATAAAAAGTAATGCTGTTACATTTATTTTCATTCCAAACAAAGAAATATTCATATTATACATATTTCATAGATAATATTTTTTGTCTTGTTTTATAAAAATATATCAATACTTGCATTATAATCGCAAAATTTTATATCACCAATATAAAAAGTTTTTTTATCAGTTAATAAATGATACAATTTTTTGTGATTTTTATTTAATTTAATTTTAATATTTGAATCATTCATGCTTAAAGTAGATAATAAATGATTTTTTGAATTAGAAATAACTAAATTTGATCCACCCTCTATTACCACATTTTCTCCTAAAATAAATTTAAATTGGTCATTCATATTATCTCCATTTATTTCAACAATACCATATACTTCCTCACCATTTATCAGTTTATCACCAATTAATATATCTTTAATTTGTTTAATTTGACCATTAAATAATTGTATAATAGTAGATTCTTCAAATCCTCCATCTAATTCTTTATGTATTAAATTTAAATTATTTATTTTTTTGTATTTATTATGCATAACATTTATTATATTTTGATCATAAATTTCATCCCAATCTGTAAATGTAATTTCATTTATAATAATTTGTTTATTAGTTGTATTTAAACAATATAAATAAGGTTCTGTATAATGATCACATAAAATAGCCTTATGATGTTTAAATACGGGTATCCAATTATTATTATAATTAACAATATGACTATCGGAGAGTAAAACATTGTTCAAATAATACATATTTGACCCTTCGGTTTTTACACGAATAATAGAAGTAACTTCATTGTTATTTGCTAATAATTCACCTAATTTAATTTCATTAATTTTTTTTGTAGTTCCATCATTCATTGGAATTTTTGTATTTTTGTCAAAACATTTTATTGAAGGAATCTGGGGAATCTCAGAATTATTGACTCCTAAATAGTCCTTCATTAATACTATAAAAATACTACAAATTAAAATTATTGGAATTAATGGAATCCATAGAAAAGTAAGTATGAGTATAATTATTGTATCAATTAAAGCTGTTACAATTGCTCCGAAATATGATTGAAGCGAACTATATGCACCAGATGTAACATAAACAGCCGTTTGCATAACAGCCTCAGTTCTCTCAGTAATATCTTGAGTTCTGTAAAGAACTTCTGTTGTTTCACTTGTAATATTTAATAACCGGTTATATATATTTTGAACAATATCTGCTATAAGAGTTAAAATTCTATTAAATAATTTTCTTATTTCTTGTAAAGCATCTGTAATTGTATTTGCTATTTTATTAAGTGAATTAGTAACAAATGTAATTGGTTCTATAGCAGGTTTAGTAATATCTGTTAAAATATTTTGTGTGCAATAATTAAAATTATCTTGTGTATACTGAATTGCTGTTGTATCACTTGGATGATAAATAAAACCAGCAAATGGTAACATTGCAGTATTACATCTTTGATTTGGCCAATCATTCGCAATTGGAGTTGCATAACTTTTAAAATATGCATAACAAATGATTAAAAATACTATAATTGTTATAAAAACTAATATTATAACAGAACCTGCATATTGATCAAAGTATGTTAATTTATTATATAATTTATCTATTTTTTTTATTGTATTATCCATATTACTATCTATGTTACTATCCATATAAATATACATTTAAAAAAAATATACTTTCAAAAAGTATTTATAATCTAATTAAATAATCTTCCCAATCCCAAAATATTTCTTTTCCAATAAATATTTGATGATCATTTGTAATTAAACAACTAAACCAATCGTGTGTAACATTAGATAATTCTGCATTTTTATAATTTTGTACTTTAATAAATTTTGAAGATACATTATCAAATATAAAATGAGAACCTGTAACATAAATATCTTCATTATTAACACCTGCATTTTTTATAACATAAAAAGGTATATCTCTTTTTTTATTGTTAATTTTCATAACAGATTCAACTGATGAACCATTACTTAATACATCTCCTAAATTTAACTCTTTCATGCATTTTATTTCTCCATTTTTTAATTTAATTTTTGTATTGGGGTGAAAACATTTAGTTCCGGTAGATAAATTGTAACCAGTTTTCATTGTTGTTATACTTGAATTCATAATATGAACAAGAGCTGTAATAATACCAGATGTTTTACTCATTAAATCTTTGATTTCAATAGTAGTTTTTTCCATTTCAATAGTTAAATTACTAAAAGAACCAAATATATTTGTAAAAAAAGTAGGAATAAATGTTCTAATATTACTAAACATACCTCTAACATCATCTATTTGACCTACAAAACCAGTAAGAGTATCACCGAGTATACTAGTAAGAAATGTAACAGGTTGTAAAAGATAACTAGTATAATCACTTTGCATAGTTTGAATACAATAAGAAAAGTTAGTATTAATATCATCCGCTAAAGGCATATAAACAGGATTACATCTATACATAGGCCAATTTTTTTTAACTTCTTCAATTTGATTGAGGTAAAATGTAAGAATAAAATATATTATAAATAAAAAATTTATATAAAGAAAACTTCCCCAGTTTTTTCCAGATGGCATAACTTATATTATAAATATAAAATTATTCATTATTTTTATTTTTAAATACTAAAATTTATTTTCTACTTTTTCTGGTTCTTCTACTTTTTCTGGTTCTTCTACTTTTTCTGGTTCTTCTACTTTTTCTGGTTCTTCTACTTTTTATTAATTTTCCACCTTTAACATTAACATTATCATATTTTGCATTTTCATTTGATTGCATTTGTGATGAGGCTGCATTTTTATAAACATGATTCATATCAGTATTTGTGTTGTTATTATTTTGTGGTCCTACTAATGGAGGAGCATTTGCGCCACCTCTTTGTCTTCGTCTTCGTCTAGTTTGTTTTATTCCACCAGTCATACTTTTATTTGCTTCATTTTGCATAGCAGATTTTGCATTAATGTTATTAATAGTTGAATTAGGTGTTGGCGGATTATTTGTTTGCATTCTTGGTGGTGAGTTAGTTGACATATTATATTTATATAATATAATATTTTTTAGTTTAAAAATAAAATACTTAATATCATTTATAAATATAATGGATGATAAACAAAGATTGCAATTGGCGAATATGATAAAAGTAAATAATGTTGAAGATCAAACAAATTTAATACGCAATTTAAAACATAGTCAAGTTTTAAGAAATGAAGTAAACAATATGATATTAATAAAGGCTAAATATAGAGGAGACAATAATAAAATTAATGAAGAATGTATAAATGAATGTAGTTTTTTATATACATATTATACAGATATTTTTAACAAAGTTAAAAAAGATGAAATTGATATTGGTATATTAAATAAATTTTTAGATGTATTAAGACAAATAGAGGATGGAGAATTAGACCAACATGATGGTTCATTTTTAGTTGGTACATTATTGAAAGAATTATATGTTGATAGTGCAATTAAAAAAGCGGAAAAGTTAGATGACCAGCAAACTGAAAGTAAAGGGCAAATTAAAGGAATCACAAATAATATTTCGTGGAAACAATTTAAGATGATGAAAACATAAAATTAGTGTCTTTTTCTTCTTGTGAATTTTTTATTTTTTTTTTGAAACTTTTTTTTTGTAGATTTTTTTTTGCCACCTGTATTGAATAATTGTTGTGCAATAGGAGGATTATTAGTTGGCGTATAAGATACATCACTAATATTAGCTATTGGTCTATCGATATTAGCAATAGTATGTAATGGTATAATTTCAGGAGGTTCTTCATTTACATTACTTCCTCGCGGATATTGATTTGATAATTTAATATCAAAAAGTGATGTATTTATTTCATCTAATTGATTTAATATACTAAAATTATAATTAACTTCACTTAATTGTTTTCTTCTAAGGTCTTCTCGTTGAGTATTGTATCTAAGTTTTTCTTCTAAATAATCTCTTCTTTTTTCAAAAATATTATTAGCTGATTCTAACATAGGATCTAATTTTGATTGAAAATTTTTAATGCATTCATTTATACGTAATATAATATTTAGATAACTGGATTCATATAGTTCTTTATTAGAAAACATTTATATAAATATGTAATAAAATAAAAATTATACAAAAATGAAGAATAAATATCTAGTATTTTTTTCTTTTTGTTAATTTTTTTCTTTTTGTTAATTTTTTTCTTCTTGTTAATTTTTTTCTTTTTGTTGATTTTTTTCTTTTTGTTAATTTTTTTCTTTTTGTTGATTTTTTTTTAATATAACCACCAGTATAATCATTATTATCATTATTATCATTATTATCATTATTATCATCAAGTAATAATTCTGGTACATTATAATTACCATTATAGTCATTAACTATTGCTTGTCTTTTTATAATATTTTCACAATACATTTGTTCATCTGAATTAAGATAATTTTTTAGATTGTTATTATAAAAGTTATCATACACATATTGGATTGAATCAAAATGTCCTTCTAATTTATTTTCATTATTATCAATCTGTGCATAAATTGTTATTATTAATATAATCATATTTTGAATAGTCTCTATTAAATCATCAATTTTTGTTAATGTACTTCTAGGTGGATCTTTATCTTCATCATTTAATTTATAAACAGCTTTATTATAACCAATTTTTGTTTTTTCTATTAAATAATTTAATCTTTTATAAGTTATTTCTTTGCATTCACGTAATTCTATTCTAATTTTAAGCAACCTTATAATCATTTTTAACGAAGATATTTTTGAAGAGTCATCATCATTTGTTTTCATGTATTTAATTTCATATTCTAAATTTTCAATTTCATCTTCTAAAGTTTTAATTTCATCTTCAAAACTTGCAATTTTTTGAACTATTTTTAAATAAGCACTTTCTGTTGGAACACGATATGTTAATTTATTGAATGCATTTGATGTTCTATTAAGAATTCTTGCTGAATCAGTATAAACTGACATATATAATATAATTATTTTAAAATGACATAAATATATTTTTACATATTAAATATATTAATGTCAAAAAAATACGAAACAACTAAATATCTTGTAATTGTAGAATCACCTGCAAAATGTAAAAAAATAGAAGAATATTTAGGATCAGGTTATAAATGTATTGCTTCTTTTGGTCATTTGAGAGAATTACCTTCTCTCAAAAATATAGATATTGATAATAATTTTATGCCAACTTATACAATTACTGAAAACTCTATAAAGAAAAAACAAATTGAATTAATAAGAAAAGAAATTAAATTAGCAAATCAAGTCATATTAGCAATGGATGGTGATAGAGAAGGAGAGGCTATTGCATATGCAATAATAGAATTATTTAAACTTCCTTTAACAACAAAAAGAATAACATTTAATGAAATTACTCAGTCAGCAATACAATCTGCAATTAAAATTCCAAGAACAATTGATATGAATTTAGTTCATGCACAACAATCACGTCAAATTTTGGATATTTTGGTAGGATTCAAAGTTACGCCAGTTTTGTGGAAATGTATTTCTGCTCCAAAAGGAAAAGAGCAATCATTAAGTGCTGGACGATGTCAAACACCAGCATTAAGATTAATATACGATAATAATAAAGAAATTAGTTCAGCAAATATGAAAAAGTTATATCACACAAATGGTTACTTTACAAATTCTAATTTACCATTTGAATTATCTAGAGAATATGAAACAGATGATGAAATGACAGATTTTTTACATGGTTCAATAAATTTTAAACATATATATAGTTGTTCTCTCCCTATCAAAATTTTTAAAAATCCCCCAGAACCATTTACTACATCAAGAATACAACAAGTTGCATCAAATGAATTCCATATTAGTCCAAAAGAAACTATGCGTATTTGTCAACTACTTTATGAAGGTGGTTTTATTACATATATGAGGACAGATTCTAAGACATATAGTGGCGAGTTTATCGAGTCTGTAAAGAATCATATACGTCACAATTATGATAAAGGTGATAAATATATAAATGAAAATATTAATAATTTAATTAATTGTATAAAAAAAGATTCAAATGAATTGTCTAAGAAAGTTACACAAGATGCGCATGAGGCTATTCGTCCAACATCAATTTCTCTCTGTGAAATACCAGACCATTTAGATTCTAAAGAGAGACGAATGTATAAAATGATATGGGAGAACACATTAGAAAGTTGTATGTCTAGTGCTTCTTTTAATTCTATTACGGCAAATATAAGTGCGTTTGAAAATAATAAATTTACTTATAAAAGTGAACGAGTAGATTTTCCTGGGTGGAAAATTGTGTCAAAAAAGAATGCAGATGAAATAAAATTAGAGAATCCAACATATACATATTTGCAAATAATAAAGCAGAATGTTATAATTCCTTATAAAAAAATGTGTTCAAGAATATCAATTAAAGGTAGTAAATCTCATTATACAGAAGCAAGATTAGTCCATCTTTTAGAAGAAAAAGGTATTGGTCGCCCTTCAACTTTTTCTTCAATCGTTGATAAAATTCAAGAACGTGGTTATGTTAAAAAACAAGATGTAAAAGGAAAAGAAATTCTATGTAATGAATTTGAATTAATGAATGATGAAATATTTGAAACAGAGACAAAGAGAGAATTTGGAAATGAGAAGTCAAAATTAGTAATACAACCACTTGGTATTATTATTATGGATTTTTTAGAAAAGCATTTTAATGAATTATTTGAATATAATTATACAAGTAAAATGGAAGAAACATTAGATAAAATAGCAAAAGGCCAGTATGTATGGAATGAATTATGTAATGATTGTAATAATGAAATAGAAAAATTAATATCTTTATTAGGACCTCAATTTAAGATGGAAATAAAAATAGATAATCAACATACTTATTTAGTTGGTAAATATGGGCCTGTAATAAAATGTATAGATGAAAAAGATAATAAAATAGTAACTACATTTAAGCCAGTTAGGGCAGATATAGATATAAATGATTTAAAAGCTAAAAAACAAGAAAAAGAAGATATAAATGTAGAAGATTTAATCGATACAAAAAAGAAAGAAACTTTAAGTAGTTTAATTTTAGGAAAACACGAAGGCGTTGATGTAATTTTAAAAAAGGGAAAATATGGTTTATATATTAGTTGGGGGGGAAATTCAAAAACATTGAAAGAATTAGGTAACAGACCTATTGAAAATATTAAGTTTGATGATGTAAAGAAATATTTAAATCAAGGTAATAATTTAATAAGAGAGATAGATTCTAATATGTCAATAAGAAAAGGTTCAAAAGGTGATTATTTATTTTACAAAACAACGCGAATGAAAAAACCAAATTTTTATGACATTAAGTTATTTATAACAGAAACAAGTGAAGATTATAAAATATGTGATAAAGTTATTTTAAAATCATGGTTAGAAGAAAAGTATAATATATAAATTAACCACTACCAATAGGATAAGGACCAACATTAGCATTTCTAAGCATAATTGGTAGTTGTGTTACAAATTCTATATTAAATGAATAATTAAAAACACCAAAGTTCACTAATCCGCCATTATGATATCTCATTTTAATATTTAATTTTCTTATTCTCTCTAATGGTGGATAATAATACATATAAGGTTCAGAATTATGATCAAACCATTGTGAAATAGGTGTTGTTGGTATTGCTATTTTTGCAAAAGATGAATTAACAATTCCATTTGTTTGATTTGTTTGAATAGTAAATGGACTAATATTATAAGGTTGTGTTTCATTAATACAATTTAAACTATGTATTTCCATATACATATAAGCAGGCCCCATTAAATTTATTTTGTAATCACATTCGATCCAAGATACATTTGATCCAGTTAAGTTTGGATTTGGAAGTAACCAATAACCAGAATCTCCAGATGTAACATTTCCATAAAAAAATCTAGGTACAATTTGTCCTGAATAAAATCCAAAACTAGATGTATCATTTGCTGTTGCACTACTTTGAGACATTATATTACATCTATTTAATCCAAGATAATATGGTAATCCCCAATCGCTAAAATCAGGTGCAATTTCTTTAGTAGAACAAAGAAAACTATCTGCTTCTTGAAATCTAATAATTTGTGTTTCATTTGTTAATATAAAACCATCACAAATATTTCCAAACCATATTTTTTGACTAACATTATTATATACGATAACAAAATTTGAATAACCTCCTTCATTATTTAATAATTCAAATGCTTCTTCATATTCTTGTTGTAGATCTTGACTAAGTGATTGATTATTTTTTTGACTAGTTAAATAAAGTCCAATCTCAATTGTTACAATATTGTTAAATTTATTAGTTAATTCATTAACCATTTGATCTGGGTTATAAAATCCAGATTCTATTATAATAGAAAATTCTTTGTCTTGATTTAAAAACAAAAATTCGAATGTTTTTTGAAGAAGAATATTAGATACATTATTAACATTAGGATTATAAGGATTATTAATTTTGAAAGTCATTGATATATTTTTATTAAATGGAGAAAAAGTATCATAATTAGATGGGAAAGACCATGATGAAAGACTAGCAGTTACTACATTTAATACATCTTCTGGTAATTCTATTTCAAATTCTGCAGAATTCGGATATTTTAAAATATTTCTATCTTCAGAATGTATGGATACAAACTTTTTATAATAAATATATTCTTGAGAGTTAGGTATTAAAGGATGATTAGTATTTAAATTATAATTTTTATTTACTGATTTTTTTTTATCATAATTAAACATATTATATTTATATAATTAAAATAGTTTTTAAAATAAAATAATTAAAAATATAATAAATAAAATATATAATAAATAAAATATATAATAAATAAAATATATAATAAATAAAAATATAATAAATAAAAATATAATAAATAAAAATATAATAATTAAAAATATAAACAATATAATATAATATTAATATAGTATAGTATAGTATGTTAGTAAGTTCAGTTGCAAATTATGGTGGAAAGCAACCAAATAATGAACAATATGTTAAATCATTTATTGTTAGTAACAATTCAAGCGTTGCATCATGGGTTTATAAAAAGTTGTTAAATAATTCAACAAACTTACAAGTGCAAACACCAGCAAATTCAAATATACCGGTTTATATAGCAAGTGATTTATATGTAAACGGATCTATATACAATACATCTGATAAATTATCTAAAGAAAACATAGAATTAATAGAAGAAATAAAATATAAAGAAATAAAAAATTTAGAACCCAAAGTATTTAATTATAAAAATAATAAAAACAAAAAACATTATGGTTTTATTGCACAAGAAATGGAAAAAATATATCCTGAATTAGTAGATAATAATGGTGCTGGGCAAAAAACAATAAATTATATTGAATTGATTCCATTATTAGTTTTAAAAATAAATGAAATGCAAAAAGAAATTGATGAATTAAAAGAACATATAAAATTATAAAATATGAGTTGATCTAAATAAGAAAATGTATAAAATTAAATATATTCATATATTAATAAAATATGGCAACTGAAACCTTTGAATTATATTCTAGTGTTTATAAAGGATTTATTACTACAAGTATAATATTATTTATAATAGGAATAACTGGTTCTGGTGTTACAACTTTAAATTGTTATCAAGCCGGTTATGTAATATTTGGAATTGCAATTATGTTAATTTTAATAAGATTATTAAAT
>Ga0007873_1000232_pt1 | contig 16342 bp, 14 predicted proteins | sample CryBogCBH26May08_FD_71228 | JGI IMG/M metagenome (GOLD analysis project Ga0007873, IMG submission 71228) | Freshwater microbial communities from Crystal Bog, Wisconsin, USA - CBH26May08 | ecosystem: Environmental > Aquatic > Freshwater > Lake | place: Crystal Bog, Wisconsin, USA | collected...
CGTCGAAAATAAAACGGCCGATAAAAAAGAAGACGATATAAAAGAAATCGTCCTTAAATACGGGACGCGGCATTGGAGTCAAATAGAAATCGCGGACGAAGTCAACCGCCTACTATCTATACAAGAGTCATATAGAATCGATTTGGATAAGTTGGCCCGCATAAAATGGGTCAATGAATCGATTCTATATGACATCGGCTGGGTCCGTAAACTATGTAGCCAAAGTTGCGATACACTCCAGTATATTTACGTATATAAATCCGTGTTTTATAAGAAATATAACGCCATCATTTCGAAATTAAAACAGATAAACGCCTTATACGTAGATTACGGTGGTAGTCATATAGAATCATCTATCTATCTGAGTTATCCCGAATTCATGTTTGATGAATATATATTTCATTTATGCGTACCTACCGCCAGGACGGTAGATTCCGACAAAATAGATGATTTATGTGACAAATTCGAATTGATGGTCAATACGCTCATTAATCGCCGTATGGAATATGAATTTCATATCGCGGATAAGGGGGAGTTAGAATGGAAAACCGAACGGGCAATCTATTTTTTGAAGTCATATAGTCAATATATTCTATAGGACCCTCTCTGTAAATCCATTTTACCATTACTTTACTTCTCCGCAAATGCGAACCCATTCGTAGGATTTTCTATCACCTTATAACTCGTGGTCGAAGGGATATTCGGCACAGTTAGAGTTATAGAAGAACCCGCATTATTCGGTACAAGATTCGCCGTTATATTTGATATGACCCCCGCAACCGTATTATTAATTTTAGATATATATACCGCCGAAATATTCGAAATATCCAATATATATGCCAACTGGAAGTCATATATATTACCACTCGTAGTAGGCAAAACGATATTCGATACGGTGACAGACCCCACATATTGTCCTATAGAATAGGTTCTATTTGACATTGACGCCGGTATATTTATATTAATATCGAATATTGGGTTCGCTGGGTTCGCTACGTAATTGAACGTAAACGTAGGGGATTGAGGTAATATAATCGGTATATTATTCGCGAATACGTTCAATGCAATATTATTTATATCCATCAATATGGGGGTATTCGGGGTAGTCATATAAGAAATATTATTCGACACATCCCCCGCGAGATAAAACCCGATTGGTACTGTCATATTAAACGTAGTAACGGAATAAGTCGGATTCACAATATAAAGCGATGCGATCGTTGCCGGAATGGTATAAGGAGTCGTCAAATAAGAAGAGGCATTTGGATTAAGGATAGTGGCAGATGGTATCGTCACTGCCGAAGTAATATTACTATATGACTCTACGTACCAATTGGGCGAGGTGACGACGTTTTCCACCGCGAAAGAATTCGTATTTGTCGCGTAGTTATAAAGAGGGACGTTATCGTCTTCGTATAAATTTATTGGGGGTCCGGGTACGTCACATGCCGTTGAACTCGTGAGTTGCGACCTTGACGGTGGACAACCTAGTACTGCAATATAGGGTTGAGTCTGGTCGACTTTTACCCCATTTATGTATGTAACATAACTCGATTTACCATTAATGATTACGGGTTTCACCACTTTTGTATATGACTCGGATTGGAAATTGCCATTCACGATTTGTGCCCATTTTTGCGATTTTGTTAGACTATTCGTTTGACTAGACTGTTTATTGGGCGCATATTTGAGAATCTCGACTTTGCGCCGCATATTGAAATCGAATGCCGTGAATGGTTTATTTGTGCTAGGGTTATTACTTAATAAATAGGGGTTTACGGATTCAAGACGCGTAGGTGGATTTTGTATTTGATATAATCGTTGATTCTGTTTTAACGTATCGCATATATTTGGTGTTGCCATATATATTATGAAAGTCAATAATAAATATATTTTTATTATTGAAGGGACGAGGAAGGAGTTAATATTTATTATACCAACTATTGGCTAAATATGAAGCATTTGTAAATTTACCCGCATTATTCGCGCCGGATTTTGCGTATCCGGCATTGAGTGTTAAGTTGGGACCTCGATTTACGATTCCATTGATATCTACGACCGAAAGTGCATAGGCGAAATATCGAAGGTCGGAAATAGAGCCCCCTGCGGGGTTTGAGTCACATACATGGATATCATCGGAATTTTGCCTTGGGGGTTGTGCCAAAACGGATCTTACATAAATAGTACCATTGATATATACATCAATACTCTTATTTTGACAACGAATTGCTAAATGAAACCATTTATTGATGGGTATATTACTAATATCAATGATTTGCGTATCATTTGGTAAATTTGACACAGGTTTTTCGTTTATCGATGTAGTTACAGTATCAATCATAATACTAATCATATTTGAAGTCATACTACTACCAGTATTGACAATATTAGGAGTCGTAGAATTATTATTATAGACATATACACCGGGGCAATTTGTGGTCGATACATTCAAACTCGCATCTATATAGCCGGTTGAAGTAGCGGTTCCTACTCCCGACCCTTTCACATAAATAAGATTGAATTTATCGCCACCGGTACTTATTGGGACAGGCTTCAAATTCAACCACGAACACCATGTGAATTCGAGCCCAGTGGTCTGATTATTGGACCGCGCAATAGGGACATTTGTATCCGTCGTCGATTTCGTGGAATCCGTTGTAAGAACTACATTATATGCTTTCATATCGGGTATTAGACCACTTATCACATAAACACTACTCGCAGAACCCGTGAAAAACCCGATAATTTGCATTCCTAAATAGAAAAAAAAGATAAATCCAAATAAAACCAAAATCAAAAATAAGAATTTCGCAATCATTCCATTCGAATTCAAAAAACCTGCACTCGCATTCATGACGTTTTTCGACGAATATTCGTTTAATGTATTGTTGACGGATTCTTTCGCCCCACTATATGCAGTAGAAGCGGATTCTGCCGCATTTGATAATGTTTCTCCTATACCACTAACACCTTCAGATGCTTTTTCTAGCATTGTTTTTCCATCTTGACTCATATTATATATACTTTATACTTTTTTATAATTTTATAATTGAAGCGTATGAGTTATTAAAAAAGTGTATTTTTAATACCATTATCCCCCGCTTTTGACCATAAATGGAGTGAAACGCCACCCGCAGATGGCTGACCATTTCCCTGTTGATATATACTATATGCAGTGGCAGGGTCAATCGGATAAGGCCATCTCATAACATTACCTAAAGTGATATCTTGTGTATTTTGCGAAGAACCAAATAAAACTCCGCTATTAATATCTGGTTTTTTTATTTGACCATATGCATCCCCGGGTTTATTAATTGCGCTTGATAATACTAATTTACCATCTTGGTAAATATCAACGAATGTATTATCGACACTTACAATGACATTTGTCCACCGTTGTAAAGGGAAATTCGGAGAAATAATGATTGTTTTTATATTTGATTCACACTTGATATCAAGAGATAAATTTGCTGTATCTGCAGAATCTAAATATATTCTAAAATAAGAACTAACTGGAGTTAGATCATTTGCAGGACCAAATGTAAGTAATGTTTGGTCATTTCCTATCGGAGCCAAAACATTTATGTAAATCCATAAACTATATGTATATTTGATATTTTGTATATTATTTGTGCCTTTCGACCCATTCGGCATAAAATTGGGATTTGAACTTTCTATTTTTATTAGATTATCTTGTATAGTATTTAAATCCACTGTTTTTGCAATAATTGGTGTATATGTAGCGTAAATATATACGTAATATAAAATAACTACTAATATTATTGCTAAAATAACGTAGATAATTGGATTCATATATACATTATAACATAAAAATTTTTATACTTTACCATAGTTGGAAATCATTTGATATTAAATTACGCCCACTACCTTTCGTAAATGAAATACCATAACCCATTTTACCATCTGCGACGGAATTCTGTTTTCCTGCGAAAGATAAATATGCGTTTTGTACGACATCAGGAGTTAATGGCGATTTAAATGCGGTCAAATCCGCAATAAAAACATCTTGACTCGCACCGAATGTAATGGCATCTACATTCGGAGATGGGTTTACTAGACCTCCTGTTGCGGTAGATGTTATCGTACTACTTTTCATACCTGTAGGAGGCATTGGCGGAGAATATGCACTTGCACTTGCACTATCCAATACAATCGAACTCGATAATTTACCATTCATATAGACATCCATCACTGGGGGTGTGCTTGTATTATCCAAGGCAATTGCGACAAATACCCAACTTTGCATAGGTATATTCGATAATACGTTAATTGATTTCCATGCAGCGGAAACTGTAGAGGGTCCAGTTATAGAAGTGGTATTATAAAATACATATAAATTTTGTCCTGTAGTATCTAATCCCCATGCATAATAAACATCTTTTGTAGGAGTTGGACTTGCTGAAGTACCACTTATTCCATTCAAATAGAATAATGTTTGAGTATTGGTAGGGGTAGAGGTAGTAATACTACCATTTCCCCCAGTAGGCGAATTTACATATATCCATGCATAAAAAGAGAGTGAACTTGAAGTATAAATATCCGACCCAAGTGTATTGAATTTGATATTTGTAGTTGGGCTCATGAGATAATAGGAACTATCGGTCAATGTCTTTCCGGGAAGACTAAATGCATAAGAATATATGATATATGCAACAATAATACCTACGATTGCTAAAACGATAAATTTATAGTCCATAATATAAAGTAGTTATATAAAATTTTATTACTATGTATCACTACATATATTCTCTCCCCCCTCCTCTTTTCATATGGTCTTTCCAAAATGTCATATAGAAATGATTCTATATGACCCTTTCCCACTAAAATATAGGTATGGATTTCACTACCAAATAGTTATAATTCGTCGCAATTTTACCTCTATCTAACGGCGTAGGGTAATACATGACATTACATACCGACCCATATAATCCATTGCGGTTCAACGTCGGGGTCTCTCTCGTCGGAATAGGCACATCGTCATATAGTTCTGCGTCCGTATTTTTATACGTCGTCGCATAGAAAGACGATGCATCCGTCCCTATCCCCATAATATCATAATTCGAGAACATAGGACTTATCGATAAATTCTTACTTCTTACTAAAGCCCCATTTATAAATATATCCACCGTATTCTGATTATAGGTCAATACGATATTATTCCATTTCTGATAAGGCATTGTATCGGTATCAATCGTAATTGCATCTAGTTGGTGTGTATCCACGTAAATCTTATAAAACCCGTTTTTATTCGAATCGATCGCATATGTGATTTGCGGATGGAATGACGTACCCGATGCAGTAGTATTTGCAAGGGATATCGGATCCGTATTTGAATCCGGCACATAAGTAGACCCATAATAGAAAATATTCGATTCTGAATCGATGGGTATACGCGAAGTATTGGGCGGATTCAAGAAAACCCACATAGAAAGTGAGTAATTCGCGCGAACATTCGTCACATTATTATTCCCGCCCTCTGTAAATATCTTATTGCCCGATACGTCGATTTCTACCGTCATGGTATTCGTCGTAAACGTCTTTACCGTGCCCGAATCCAGTGAGGTGAATTGATTCAAGAATACGGGGTCGCCTTGTATTTGCACACTATCACCCTTTATATATGACTTTACGGCGGGTAGTGCATATATGAATATTAGTACGAGTATAATTTCAATGATAAATAGGGTAATGAAGATTTGCGGGGTGGAATAGTAATCTTTCAATATATATCCTATAAAATCGTTGAATAAACAGGGGATATAAAAAATGAGGTTTGTAATAAATCCTACCCATCCTTCGCTACGTTTTAAATTATTCGATATCAAATTCGAAATCAATACGAGTCCTATAAAAATAATGACAAATACGACAATATTGATGAAATAGACGATAATTATATTTTTACTTATATCGGTACTAATATACACATACATCAAAATGAGAAAACCTACTATTCCGATTATCGTATAGAGTGTTTGTGTGGTAAAATTGCCGCCGACTAATAGATAAAGGGCGATAAAGAGGGGGATGATAACTCCGAATAAATAGACATACGTTTTCGATATTAGCACCGTGGGGTCACTCGCCGCTAAATAGAGTACAGATCCACTTATACCTAAAAATATGATAATACCGACGATTTTGAGTTTTATTTCATTTACCTCTTCCAAAATATCCGTCAATGTAATATTCATTATATTTTATGGATATATTTACTATTATAAGTTCTCCATCGTCGTTTTCTCCCCATGACATTCTCGACATAGGGCAACTAAATTATCTATATGATTACTGCCTCCGTATTCTAGGCGGACTTTATGGTCGACTTCAAACCACGCGGTCAATTGTTTTTGACAATTTCCGCAGTGCCAATTCTGTCTCGATGCCACGAATTTCTTCTTCGTCTCACTCACCGAGCGTTTTGTGGCTTTTGTACCGGAGGTCATCATCTTTTTCTCGTAGGGCGATACGGGCGTAGAAAGCGTATTCAATGGCAATATAGGATATTGTGAGGTATTCCCCTGTGCGCCGAAATTCTGTTTCGACGTAAAATCGAGAATGGGGGAGATGATATTGGACGTATTCTTATCGATCGGCAGATATTTGATATAATCGTTCGATGCCATGATCATTTGACTCGCCTGGAGCGGATTATGTTTGATTAACCAATAGACGAAAAATGCGCCCACGACGACCGCTACCATTTTGTAGTATTTCGTCCATTTAAATAGCAATTTGGTATATTTACCGTCGGTATAAATATGGGCTACGATAAATACGGTTATAAGAAAAAGTATGATTTCTATACGCATGGTTCTATAGTATGGTCATATAAAATTCTTCTATTTGACAGAATCCGTATAATACATGATGAAAAAGAAACATATCATCAAAAATGCGAGCAAAACATATTTCTTTTGGATTTTGAATTTGTCACATAGGGATATTTGTTTCGGCTTATATTCGGCTAGATATTTTTCGATGGCGGCATCATACGAAATTTCCTCTTTTCCTGTCATATAGTTGATTCGGTTATGTATGAAATAAACCCAGCGGATAAAGGAATCGCGGTTTGTCAAATAGGGCGTCACTGGATATTTATCCAACATTTCGCCGAATTTTTTGCCGATTTCGGCGGAGGGGATGAAAAGGGGCATGTTTTGGATGAGGTCGTAATATTTGCGTTTCATCGCATCATTCGGATGTGTCGGATATGTCATCGCCACGGTCATGAGGAAAAACCAATAGTGCGGTCCCCACGTATTCGAATGCATTATATGATAAAAAGGATATAAAATTTTTCGTCATATAGACTTAGTTATGGAGAAAAATGGAACTAGGTCATTGAATATCATATGTAATAATTGCGGGAAATACGGGCATATGTTCTACCAATGTAAAATGCCGATTACGAGTATTGGGATTATCGTCTATCGGCGGCATAAGGGTCAAATAGAATATTTGATGATAAGACGGAAGGATACTTTAGGATTCATCGAATTTATCCGGGGTAAATATTCGATTTATAATAAAGAATATATTCTAAATTTGCTAAACGAAATGACGATAGAGGAAAAGGCGAAATTGAGGACCGATACGTTCTCGGTTTTATGGGACAATATATGGGCTATGTCAGATAATAAAAAGGCGAATATCCAATATAAAAATGAGGAGTCGGCGTCCTATGAAAAATATAATGCGCTCAAAAGCGGGATTGTCGTACAAAATGATGACGTATTATATACGCTAGATAGTCTATTGGACCAGAGCACCAGTGCGTGGAACGAGCCCGAATGGGGATTTCCCAAGGGGAAGCGTAATACGAACGAGAAGGATTACGATTGCGCATTACGGGAGTTTTATGAAGAGACGGGGTACGATAAGAAATATTTGAAATTAATTGAGAACATATTGCCGTTGGAAGAGGTATTTATGGGGTCGAATTTCAAGTCATATAAACATAAGTATTATTTGATGTATATGGAGGAGGAAGTAGGCGTAAATCATATATATGACAATTTCGAGGTGAGTAAGATAGAATGGAAGAGTTACCCTGAATGTATAGATTGTATTCGGGATTATAATTTAGAAAAGAAGCGGATTATTGAAAATATACATCATATACTTTTAGACTATAGTGTCATATAATAGAATAAAAAACATATTATGTTCATTATATATAGATTATATAATGGAGATAACAAATACAGGAACAAAGAAAAAAAGATGTAAAAATGGAGAACATCGTAATCCGAAAACGGGAGAATGTGTGCCGAAAAAGACGGTTAAAAATCTTGTGCCCCTTGGGCCCGCGCCTTCGCCTGAGCCTTCGCCTGCACCTGTGCCTGGGCCTTCACCTTTACCCGATTCCCTTTCCCCGATTGTTATAAGTCCTATAGATGCAAGTTCTCCACCTCTTGAACGAGAAAAAAAAAATAATAAAACAAATAATAAAACAAAATGTAAGAAAGGTCAACGATGGGATAATAAAACAAGACGGTGTTTGAATATGACGAAGGAAATGCAGATATATAAAAATATATTACGTAAAAACCAACGGCTAAAGAAAATGGGTAAACCCTTATTGGATTTACCACCCTATCCCAGAAAGGATTATGAGACACCCCAACCAAGTCCTATAGAAGAATTATCCTCTATCCCATCTGTTGAACCCTCGCCTATTGAACCCTCACCTATTGAACCCTCACCTGTTGAACCCTCACCTATTGAACCCTCACCTATTGAACCCTCAGTTATTGAACCCTCGCCTATTGAATCCAGTCTATCCCCTATTCCGTCCCCTGAAACGTCCCCTATTCCATCACCCGAACCCAGTCCAATACAAGATGAATCCGCAGAACCCTCGCCACAAAGTCAAATAGAAGATATTTTATCTACGGCTACGCCTTTATTGCGAGAACTTGCCGAATTTGAAGCGTCAAAGGAAGACGACGATAGTTCATTATATCCCACATTAGACGACGCCAATTTCGCAAGTAAAATCGCCCAAAGAAAAGAATTCGCAGAAACCAAATACGACGGCGAAATACATCCTATAGAAAAATACGCCGACGAATTATGTTCCGCCAAATTCGAACTCTTACCCCACCAAATGTTTGTGAAAAATTTCATGTCCTATCAGACCCCCTATAACGCCCTATTTTTATATCACGGCCTAGGTTCCGGTAAAACGTGTAGCGCGATCGGTATCGCCGAAGAAATGCGGTCATATATGAAACAATTGGGTATATCAAAACGCATATTTGTCATTGCATCCCCCAATGTCCAAGCCAATTTCCGCGCACAATTATTCGACCCCGATAAATTAGTCGAAATCAACGGCGAATATCAATTCAATTCGTGTATAGGAAATTCCCTCCTACGTGAGATTGACCCCACCCAATTACGCGGATTATCGAAAGACGATATCCAGCGAAATATTTATCATATAATAAAATCGAATTATCAATTCATGGGATACGGCGAATTCGCCAATTTCATCGAGAACCAAATATCCAATATAGGAACCGGGTTCTCGGAATTAGAAGAGAGACAACGCCGTATACGAAATATCCGCACCCATTTCAATAATCGCCTAGTCATTATAGACGAAGTACATAATCTGAGAATCACGGAAGAAAATACGGCGATGAATAAGCGTATTTCCGTTTTGATGAGCGAGATTGCCAAATATAGTAAAAATATGCGGCTTTTACTCTTATCCGCGACTCCGATGTATAATAGTTATAAGGAAATTATATGGCTCACGAATCTTTTGAATCTCAATGACGGACGTGCCGCCATCGAAGTATCCGACGTTTTCGATAAAGAAGGCGAATTTATAAATCCGGAACCAAAAAGGGAAACAAAAGGGGAAACAAAAAGGGAAACAAAAAGGGAAACAAAAGAAGACGGACGTTCTCTACTTATGCGGAAATTAAACGGCTATATTTCCTATGTCCGAGGCGAGAACCCATATACATTCCCATATAGAATATACCCCACAACATTCTCCCCCGAAAATACCCTAACGAATTATCCTATAAGACAAATGAACGAACGGGAAATAGGAGACCCCCTCCAGCATATTCCAGTCTATATGACAAAAATCGGGGACTATCAATCCCAAGGGTATTACGCAATCCTCCGTTATCTTATGAATCGGTCATATAATACTACGGATGCAAAGGGGTCCATCCGGCAAATGCCGAGTTTCGAGAACATGGAATCCTTCGGATATTCTTTCCTATTTGGTCCTATAGAATCATTGAATATGATATATCCCAGTGAAGCCCTCGACCGCGCCATCGCGACTGCAGAAGCCACAACGGTAGGGGGCGAAGTTCTCGGCGAAGACGAAAGTTCTCGAATCTATGGAAAAACAGGCCTACAGAATATAATCGACTATAAGACAAATGTACACCCCTATCCTCTGAAATATAACTACGAATATAAACCCGCCGCGTTCGCCAAATATGGGCGTATTTTCGCCCCCGGCGAAATCGGGAAATATAGTAGTAAAATCGCGCGAATATGTGACTGTATTCGCCAGGCGAAGGGTATTGTTCTCATATATTCCCAATTTATAGAAGGGGGGTGTATTCCGATGGCACTCGCCCTAGAAGAAATGGGGTTCTCGCGATATGGTACCGCGGGACATACTCGTAATCTTTTTAAAACCCGTCCTATAGAATCCCTTGATTCGAGAACCATGCGACTCCGGTCCGAGGTACCAGAAGGCGAATTCCGCCCTGCGAAATATGTTATCATCACGGGCGACCCGAATTACTCGCCGAATAATGCGGCGGATGTCAAATACGTATCTGGCCGCGAGAATGCGGATGGTTCTCACGTAAAAGTGATTATTATATCAAAGGCGGCATCGGAGGGTCTCGATTTCAAATGCATACGTCAGATACATATTATGGACCCCTGGTATCATATGAATCGCATAGAACAGATTATAGGACGCGGTGTACGTAATTTGAGCCATTGTGCCCTACCTTTTCGAGAACGTAATGTAGAGATTTATATGCACGCCACTAGATTAGGAAATGAAGAACAAGAGGCGGCGGATCTCTATATGTACCGTATTGCGGAGAAAAAGACGATTCAAATCGGGAAAGTGACCCGGGTTCTCAAAGAAATCGCCGTAGATTGTCATGTAAATTATTCGCAGACCAGTTTCTCCGAAGAGAACTTGGCGAAACTCGCCGAGAACCAAAATATCGAATTGTCCCTCGCATCGGGGAAGAATGTCATATATAAGATTGGCGATAAACCCTTTACCGAGATGTGCGATTATATGGATAATTGCGCGTTTCAATGCGCCGTGTCTTTAGTACCAGAGGCAAATAGACCCCTGATCACCGATACATATAATACGGAATTTATGCAGAATAATATACAGAATATCGAAGAACGTGTGCGCGCCCTTTTTCGAGAACAGACGGTTTATAAACGGGGGCAATTAATCGCGGCCATCAATATCCGGAAGAAATATCCCATAGAACATATTTACTATGTGATTACGCAGTTGGACGATATCGTCGACCCCTATGGGCGCATCGGTTGTCTGGTGAATAAGGGGGAATATTACGCCTTTCAACCGAAAGAAATCGCGGATGAAAATATTTCTATCTTCGAACGTATGACGCCCCTCGATTATAAACGCGAATATTTGGGCATGGATATTGGAAAACGGACGAAAGGTCTTATAAGACAAGGCGAAAGACAAGGCGAAAGGCAAGGCGAAATACAAGGCGAAGGACAAGGCGAAAGGCAAGGAAAAACATATGACACCGTTTTGAAAAATATCCGCCATAATTTGGAAAATATGTATCGCGAGGGTATTGTCATAAAAGGCGGCGACGACGATTGGTATAAAAATGCAAATTATATTACCGATATATTAACCGAGAACCATAGTATAGGACCGAAAGAATTGAATAAATATGCGATACAACACTATTTGGATACGACGAATATCTCGAATAAAATCGTCTTATTACGCGAATTATTCGATGGTCGAGAACATGCACTCGCACAAGACGAATCTCAGATATACCAATATTTGGAAAAATTCATCGTGAAATTCAGCGAGAATAGACTAGCGATTTATATGGCAGATGGGGGGAAAAATAAAATATATGTGGGCGATAAAAAGGAAGATGCCACGATCGAATGGGACGAAGGGTCCGCCGATGATTATTTGAGAACCCCGGATAATTTCCGTATAAACCCCCAAAATATGTCAAATATAATCGGGTTCATGGCGCCTTTCAAATCCGGCGAAGTCATTTTCAAATTGAAACAGTTGAACGCGAAACGGAATAAAATCGGCATCAAAGCCCTATATGCCGATATATCCATGATATTAGATAAAATAAATGAACTCTGTGGGAAACCGGTTTATACGAAAAACCCTTTCAATAAAAAGACGGGACTTTGTATTCTATTGGAAATACTCATGCGAGAACATTTAGATAAATACGATGATACAAAACCCGTCGAATTCTTCCCGCCCGAATTAGCCATTATAAATAATATCCAGGGTATATAATTCCCCCGCCCCCTTCTTCTTTGTCATATAGAATTATTTATCAAACTATTTATCAAACTATTATATATGCGTAAAAACGTGACCCTCAAGAAATTCGCAAACCTTCGCACAAAACCCGCGCCTTTGAAAAAAGGTGTCACGTACTCTATCGAAAAAGTAAGCGATTCGAATGATTTTATTGCCAAGAAATACGTAAATGGTAAGTTATTCAAACAAAAAATCGTTTCCGATAAAAAAATGAAAGATTTAGTGCAAAAACAAATGAAAAAAATGAAACAAATGAAACAAATGAAAAATAAAACCGCAAAGAGAGGAGGCGAAACAAGACCTGCTGAACCAGTACAACCAGGACAACCCGTACAAGTACAAATACAACCACGCACTTTATGGGAAATAATCAAAGAAGGATTTGGATTCGGTGCAGGTTGGGCATTAGGAGAAGGATTGATAGACGCATTATTTGATTCGTAAAATTTTCAAGGGTGTAAAATTGATGCGGCGAAATCATATAAAGATTATAATATATAAGCATATTAGTAAAGTAATGGAAGCAACAAAGAAAAGACCCCAACAAAGCAATCGGTCATATAATACCTATTTGAATTCGATTTTGACACTGAAAGTATTCATGCCAATTAATCATATAGGTAGTAATATCGAGACGAATTTGAAACAACTCATCGCATATAAAATCGAGGGACGATGTATCGACGAGGGATTTGTCAAACAGAATTCTATACGTATCGTGACATATTCCTCGGGGAAAGTGAATGGCGATCTCATCGAATTCCACGTGACGTTCGAATGTATGATTTGCCACCCCATTGAAGGTATGATTGTAAACTGTCGTATAAAAATGGTGAGCAAGGCGGGTATTCACGCGGAAGTCATCGACGACGATGAAAACATACCCATCGTCGTTTTTATCGCCCGCGACCATAATATGGTGGATTCGAAATATAAAGAGGCAAAAGATAATTTCGAGAACTTGAAAAAGAACGAATATCTCTATATTCCGGCGAGAATTATAGGTATCCGATTTGAATTAAATGACCCCAATATTTGCGCCATTGGGCATATCATGCAAGATAAAGGAAAATAAAGGAAATGAAAAGAAAGGAAAGAAAAAAGAAAATCATATAAAAAATAAAATATATTCTTTATATGACAGAATTGAACAAAGATAGTTTGAAAAAAGAGATTGAAAAGATGGATAAAAAGCATCATATAGAGATTTTGAAAATCATCACTAAAAATCCGGTTTCAAAAGTGAATGAGAATAAAAGCGGTGTATATATCAATCTATCTTTTTTATTGGACGATACTATCCAAGAAATCCAAAAATATGTTGAACATGTCAAATGCCAAGAGGAATTATTGATTCCGGCGGAATATGAGAAAAATTCTTTGAAAAATATATTTTATTCGAATAAAGAAGATATAATATCTCCACCTGGGGAACCACTCTTTTCTATAAATAAAAAAGAGATTCCAATTGAATATGTGACAAAACCTAATAAAGATAATAACGCATCTATATTTAGTTACGAATGAGCTCGAGATATTTGAACGAATTATTTTATCATGATGAATCTGATTTTTCATTTGATAAAATAGAACCTTTTTTCTTTACTATAGAAATGAAAAATTCGATGAAACCACTGGTTATCGAACCGCCGATTATTTGTCATATAGAAGATTTTGTTCCGCCGCCGCCGAAGGCGGCTATGCCCCCCCCCTTGGTCCCACCTTCATCAATGGTCTTGCCGCCGCCTATTGCGCCACCTGCATCAATGGTCTTGCCGCCGCCCCCGCAAACATTCGAACCCAACCGCCCCGATAAATTATTCTGGGCCATTTTCATCCACGTATACGGCATCGAAGAATATAATTCTATAGGACATTCCTACGGCAATCGCGCACTAGAAGAAAAAACCAAAATCGCAAGTCATATAAAGAAAAATGCGGCACTCTTTAAAACCGCATCCAACTATAAAATCACAAATATCATGATCCAAGAAATCCAATCCGAACTCGTGACCATGCATTCGAAAACGAGTCATATAGAAATACTCGCCATGGCCTTCTTTTACGAGATTGAAATCGCACTCTGTTTCCATCAAAATAATACCTATATGACATTCGGTAAACAGATTACGCAGTCGAAAGAGATTGACCCCCTATGTATTATTTATTTAAAGGGAAATTCGGGGAATTCGGTAAAACTCGATATGAATCCTTGCATTGCAACATTGACCCCCCTATTCAAACATCACCACTATTTGAAGCCACTCAATACAATATCCCACTATAAGACAGAAGAACTATGCGAGATTCAATCCCGTCTAGGAATGCCTCCGTTGAAATCGAAAAAACAGGATATTTACAACGGAATCGTCGAATATCTGACAAAATAATCGTTTCCCCCATAAAATTGATTAAATATAATATACCGATATTATATATAAGCACTATGTCTAATAAAGAAGAATTTATAAAACCAGATACCAAAGAAGATAAAAAGAAAGAATTCTATAAACTCGTCGATTTTTATTTAGAAGGTGGCAATCCTATGCTTTCTTCAAAAGGTAAAAAAGAATTCGAAATCCGATTTGGGTCAAATACAAATGCTCGGTCACCCCTTTCTAAAATCGACTTTGATAATGTGATAAAACAACTCAAAACCGCGGGATTCCGCACAGATAATGAAAAGGGGGTTCATATGTTACGCGTATTGTTACGCCACGTGACGGAAGATGGTACTCTCATACCGTCGAATGTTCGCGCAGAAATCCACGGTCTCGACCTCATCGAACAATATTGCGGACATAATAGTCTATTGAAATTGATTGAAAGCCCGGAAAATATAATGCAGGATAAAATATTCTTTACCCAGAAAATCGCGCCCAAAATGTCCGACGGAAAACCCATCCGTCCCGTAGATTTCCCCGATATGAATTTCCGCGCGGATTATAAAATAGAGAAAATCCTCAATATAAGACAGACCGATTTCAATGACGAGACGAAATGGCAGAATGCGGAAAAGGCGTTCCGTTATATCAAACGCTACCAGTTTTATCACCCCGACTATCCATTCTACGTCGACCTCAGTATCGTAAAATCGTCAAAGAAAAAGGAGGGGACTCGCAATGATTATGCGCAATCCTATACCGTACAAGAATCCGGCGTATTTGGTCATATAGAAAAGTATGAGATCGAGATCGAGATTAATAACCGCAAGGTGGGGACGAGTACGCCGTATAATACGACGAATGCGATTTTACAGGCCATCCGTAAATGCAGTCGTATCGTTTTAAGCGGTATCCAGGGCTCTAGTTATCCCATCTCGTTCACCGAACGCGACGTCGTTTTACAGTCATATATGAGATTATTACATGGGAAACAGCAACAACCGAGAAGAGTCAAGAGCAATGATTTTATAGGACCACAATCGAATACCCTTCAGATAGAAAATATTATAGACGACGAAAAGGCCGCCGGAGGCGGCGGCGGAGGCGGAGGCGAAAGCAAAATCCCGAATATTCGCCGGAATTATTCTGTAACGGAAAAAGCCGACGGTGATAGGCGTATGCTCTTCATAGATGAAGAGGGGAAAATCTATCTATTTGACATGACGATGAATGTCATATTCACCGGTTCTCAAACAAAGGAAAAAATTCTCTTCCATACATTGATTGACGGAGAACATATCAAATTCGATAAATACGGGAAATCGATTAATCTATTCGCCGCGTTTGA